>Ga0265297_10000123_pt1 | contig 262325 bp, 260 predicted proteins | sample Munlanlwell13791_FD_192502 | JGI IMG/M metagenome (GOLD analysis project Ga0265297, IMG submission 192502) | Leachate microbial communities from a municipal landfill in Southern Ontario, Canada - Leachate well 137-91 | ecosystem: Engineered > Solid waste > Landfill > Unclassified | place...
ATGAACCCGCATATCCCCCTGCCAGTAGTGAACCCAGGCCCACGTATCAAGAACGATGACGATGTTAATCCTCTCCACTGCACACGTACTCAGGCAGGTCCGGGAACTTTCCAAATCCCGAGGGGAGATGTTTCTGCCGTTCCATGATCAGGAACATGATCGCATCATCGTAGGTTTTAAACTGTTTCTCCTCGATAATCTGGTCGAGCCACTGTTTTGTTGGCTTAAGAACCTGCATCGGGGCACGGAGTTCCCTGACCTGAACGCCATGCGCCAGTTTCCGTGCTTTCCCCTGCACCGGTGCCGGGGATCCGGTGTGGCGGGCATCTGCAACCTGGCGTTCTGCTTTTGTCATGGTAATACGTGTAATGTACACATTATACATTATTAATTATTCCGGGGGTATTTGTCCGGGCCGATGTTGTGGCGACATTTTTTCAGAATGTGTGTCTCCGGTTCCCTTTTGGGATCGGTGAACCGGATTTTTTGTTTTAATCAAATCCCTTTGCCGGGCCTGTAGAATCTATTGAGGAAAATCCTGTTCACTTTCACGGTGCGATTCGCTATGTTTATCGTACGGTGCGGTAAAGGGAAGATTGTTGAATTACGGATTGAGTTGGATTAAAATATTTCTTAAGTGGACCGCCCGACCCGCCATGGAATAATCCAGATATACTATTTGAACTGCAATGGCAGTTTAATGATTTTATGGGGCATATTATTTCGTTGTTAAAAATAATTTCATGATCATGCGCCTCCTGCTCCGGTTCATATCAAAAAACGATCAGAAAGACGTCTCGCTGGAATACCACAAACTCCAGGGTTTTGTCTATTCATTATTGCAGGAGTCCGGTTTTCCCCTGCTGCACGATAAGCCGGGGTACAAACCGTTCTGCTTCTCCAACATTTTCCCGTTCGGAGACCTGTTGGAAGGAGACGTGCGGCACTTCATGATCGCATCACCGGGTAAAACGATCATTGAACGCCTCGCGCAGCATCTTACCACGAACCATACAGAACGGGAAATCCATATCGGCGACTGTGCGTTTGCGCTCGATGGCGTGAGAACGCTTGAGACCCCGCTCGGGACCGGACCGGTCAGGATCATCTGTGCGACGCCGATCCTCCTGCGTATCCCGGAGTATAATTACGATCTTTATGCAGTTCCCGAAGAGGAACGCAGGTTCCGGTACGTGTACTGGCGCCCGCAGATCTCGTTTGAGGCGTTCATTAAGCAGCTGACCGAGAATCTTACCAGGAAATACAACCAGTCGTACGGTACGTCAATCGCGGATCATCCCCTGTTCCAGGAATTCCTGTTTAAAAAAACCGTGCATACCCGGTACATTGTTGACGGGAAAAGTTACGGTGCGGCCGGAAGCCTGTGGGAATTTTCCTGGAGCCACATGGATGACGTGCAGCGGCGGGTGATTGAATTCGGGCTCGATGCCGGCTTTGGGGAGCGGAACAGTTTCGGGTTTGAGGTTCGTGAATGTAGTTAAGGAGAAGTGACAATCATGAGAGCGGTACCTGAAGAGGCATATGAGCTCATTCTCCAGGCCAGTGAGACTTCGGGAAAAAAACGCACATCTCTTGCCCTCCATGCATTATCGATCTCAAAGGACTGTGCCGATGCTTATGTCATTCTTGCCGATGCCGAGCAGGACAACGCAGAGGCGCTCCGCCTTCTCGAAGAGGGAGTGCGTGCCGGGGAGCGGGTGCTGGGGAAACGGGTGTTCAGGGAATGCGTCGGCGATTTCTGGCTCGTCTTTGAGACACGCCCGTACATGCGTGCACGGTTCGCGCTTGCCCTGCTCCTCCGGGATATAGGCGAGCGGGATCGTGCAATTGACATTTTTACCGATCTCCTCCGGCTCAACCCGAACGATAACCAGGGGGCCCGCTACGAGCTGGCGACCTGCTTTCTGGAGAAGGGGGATCATGCGGCACTTGAGGGGCTCCTTGAGGAATACGAAAACGACGGTTCGGCGGTCTGGCTGTACTCACGGGCGCTCCTGAAATTCCGGCAGGAGGGAAAAAGTATGGAGGCCGAGGTATGCCTGCGGGAAGCGATCGAAGAAAACCCGTTTGTTCCACGGTATCTTCTTGGGAAAAAAGATCTCCCTGCCCGTCACCCGGATTGTATGAGCCGGGGGGAGCGGAGCGAGGCCATTGTCTATACCCTTGACAACCGACGGGTTTGGAAGGAGACCCCGGGCGCTCTTGGATGGCTGGGGGCGATGGTTTCGTCCCGGTCCCGGAAAGGGAAGCGGCGGTGACGGGGCGAATCGTTTCACCGGATTTTTTTAGAAGGGATCCGGAATGGAATTTCCGGGATAACCTGCTGGAACAAGTAAATCCTGGCGCTCGTTAGTCTCCCGAAGGGCAGGTAAGACGGATAATCCCCTCTATCCCGTCGAAATCGGAATCAAAAGAGTATATGCGGGCTATCTCGAGATCTTTTATGCACGCGACTGTGAGTGCATCGACAAGAGACAGCCGGGAATATTTTTCAAAGAACGCTTTCCCGGCTGCGAACTGGGTATCGGTTATCCGTATATGGTTGATATTCTCTGCTGCTTCCAGCGCGAGAAGAGTTTCTACTGCCGCAGCGTGACCCGCTTTCTGGTGGAGGAAGTTGAGTACTTCTGCAAGGATAAAATCGGTGATATTATGCTCCTTTGGATCCGGCATCGATTTCATTGATTATGGGAGCTGCCTGTGCATGCCACTGATCGTTCCGGTAAAATGCGCCAATGAGAATCACGGAGTCGATAAATGCATCCATTTAATGCATTCCCGTGAGGTTATGCGTTATTACTGAGTCCGTCGCTTCTCCGCTGAATTTTCCCACAAGCGAGGCCAGTTTCCCTTTTTTCTTTTTGATCACCACTGCGACCAGACGGTCGCCTTCGTAGGTCCAGCGTATCCGGTCTCCTTCCCGGATGCGGAGGCTCTCTTTTATTTTTTGCGGGATATCGAGATGATCGCTGTTCCTGACAACGGTCTCCAGCGTTTCCGTCATACGTACCAGTTGATATTCATCCCGGATTATTTAAACATGGGGGCTCCCCTCCCCGGGGTAATCCGGTACCGGGTTCGGAGTGCGGAACAGTTCCGGGTTTGAGGTTCGTGAATGTGGTGAGGGCGCGGGACTGACCGGTAATTCCGGCATCAATCGCTATAAGTATAGTAGTTGAGAGAGAACTGTGATCTGACCATGACCAAACAACATCAGGAGCGTTTTGTCTGGACTGACGGCGTCAGGTTCAGGAAGCTAAAAAACCCTCCCGACACGGGAAGAGCTGGTTCATGCCGATGAGATACTGGGAGCAGTGTCCGAAAAGATCGCTCGCCCTGCTCACCGGAAAGGGCATAAGGCGAAGGTTGTCGAATAACGTATTCCCCGATTTACTTTTTTCATACCAGTGCCTCGCTGCGATCCTGTTCGTCGGCAGGGAGCGCGGGTTCCGGATCATTACGGGCGTTCACGATGAGGCCGTGATCTGTTTCAGAAGTCCGGTTCAGGTTCATGAATGCGAGATCCCGGGTAAAAAGTACATAAACTATAAGCACTCGTTTGAAGCGGACTAATTTAGGATTGAAATTATTTGCTCACGTGGAGTCAGGCAATCATCGAACTCGATCGTTCGACCACTCTTTAAAAAGGGTTGCATACATTTTTTCGCCAGTTATAGCAACCGTCTCATTGAGATCAACAATCCGAAGGTACGCCAGGAGCTCATCTGTTTTCTTTTGTGCATCCTTGATGGTGGGAGAGCGCAGCACCTGCACTAAGCTCGGCAACCGTGATGACAGAAACGATCCCGGTGTTTTTCTCATCAGAAAAACTAATCGAACAATGCGAACGATCGCTCCGGGCCGTTGGTCCGGAGCACGTCAACGCAGATGCTGGTATTAAAAATCATAGCGGTTCGATGTTCCGGGATTTACGGAGGGTATCGACAAAGTGTGCACTGTCCACATCGCAGCCCCACGCGCCACGGAGCGATGTTACCGGTTTTTTCTCTATGATTTGGTATGAAAATGCTTCGGGCATTTTCATCAAACGTGTATGAAAGTCCTTCTGACTTTGATACACGATTTTTACAAAGACCTCATCGCCGGTTTTTGTGGGTATGCCCTTCTCAAGTTCCAGATGGAAATCGTCGATGACTTTTGCTTTGATGGTTGTCATACCGTACATTACGTATCGTGCCGGGAGTCATGAAGGTTTGTGCGGGGGGGGGGTGAGAGATACCGGTTAACGATTTTCATCACTTTCACGGTGCAGATCAACATATTTATCGTGTGGTGTTGTTAATGAAAGATCGTGGTATAACGGTGAGAAGATAAATAAAAAATATTTAGTGTCGTGATTTCTTTGAGTGAATCCATTATCGAAATACATTTTCCAAAACTGAATCATTTCTGGATGGACGCCGGGTTGTTGGGGCTCTACCGGATTGCTCACAAAGAACAATTCAAAGAATCCGGTGTTGAAATAATTCTCAACGATTCTGGAGTTTCGTTCAAAGGATCAGAAAAAGATGTTCAGGCATTTCTGCAAAAAGCGTACGATCGTTTGCTCAAGGATTATTATAATACATCTTCGCAAAGTCAGAAAGAGAAAAATGCTGGCTTCTATTTGGATACAAGTAATGGTCAATTTATCCGATTCCCCAAAGTTAAACCGATGGGAATTGCTGGACTCGTGAAAATTTCTGGACAGAGTTACAAAAATAAAGGCATCGCAAAATTTGTAAAATCCAACGAATCACAAAAGAAACAACAATATCCACAACTCGAAGAAAAATATGCCCATCATCAGGATCGTTTCGAAAAATTTCTGGCTGATACAAAATTAAAACCTGGTGCATCGTTACTTCTTGATGGCGAGAATATTGTCTCTCCTTCAATACACATTGACAAGTTGTCCGGGAAATCAAAAGGTCGTTGCTTCATCTGTGGGCAGGAATCACATTCGCTCAGTGATATTGGAGGAACCGTTTTTCCGTTTATTACCGGATCGTCTGGTGTCCTTTCATTCAATACGATTGGCAGCAGTGCAGAAAAAGTATGCTGGAAATGTGATTTTCTCGCAAAATTTGTCCCAGTTACCGGTTTTTACAATGTGAGTATGGATACCACCCATATTTACTTCCCCTATTCAGCCAGCCTGGAAAAAATGAACGATGTTTTCCAGAGTCTGACTACAACAAAAATTGATGATCCCCACCTTATGAGAAATTTTGATAACAAACTCGGGGGATATTTCCAGAAACCTTATGAACAATTTTTTACGTTTCTGTATTCGCTGTATCGCGTCCTCATGACTAAACGAACGTCATCTTCAGCAGATGAAGATGATTATGAACTTGATTACGAAGCACTCTATGATGTGAACCTGAACAATTCACCGCTTGATTTTCTTGTTGTGTATACAGAGTCCCTTGGCGATGCACAAATGGGGAAGATGATATGGCCGTTCCATGAATCGGTGTACCTTTTCAGGTTATTCGATCATCTCGAACGAAATAAAATCAATATATCTGTGGTTATGCATCAGTTAGCAGATTTTGAAAAAATTAAACACAAACAACTGGAAAATGCAACGCTTACAAGAAATCGTGTATGTGAAAATATCTTAAAAAAACAGAGCATTGTCTCACTTGTTGAACAACACGTCTTCAGGGTTAACAAATCGGAAACCCAGAACATCTGGCCATTGAATGATTTTGTCATTTTATATGAAAAAGCAATCCGGGAAGGAGATACACACATGGATCAAAAAATTATCGATGTCGCAGTCAGTGTCGGAAAGACTATTGGAATGAGTATTGCACCGAGCGGGAAAAAAGGCAAGGGGGATCTCTTCAGACTGAGGAAAACCCGGAAGCCTGAAGATTTCCTTAATGAGATCAATCGCATCCAGATGAAATATGGAACAAAAGTCAGTGCAGATCTCTATAACCAAGGTCAAAAAATGGAGGAAAATTTCACGGAATTCAAACAGTTCTGCATGATCGCAGCATTGAACACGTATAATGCAGGGAACCCGGCACCTGTTGAAACCGGTGGAAAAGTAAAAGCGGAGGCAGCATAATGAAAACAGCAAAGGCACTCACTCTGACCTATCTGACACCCGTATCATTTGCATCACTGAACGGTTCAGACAAGGAAGCAGACAACATTTCGAGCATTAAAAAGATCAAAGTCGGTAAAGAAGACTATCCGTATGTATCGTCACAAGCCGTTCGGAGAGCATTAAGAAACCAACTTGAAGTTCTTGGGCGAACACTTTCAGAGGGCGAGGCAGCGAAAATCGCTAAAGGTGCCGCAACAACAAAACAGGAACCAGGTACCTATATCGATGACGATCTTTTTGGTTACATGGGAACTGAAGAAGCTACCGCAGGGAAAAAAGGCAAAGCCACCAAACGCACGTCAGTTGTCCGTGTCTCACCCCTTGTTGCCCTGAATCCTTATCAAGGGGATCTCGATTTCGGGACAAACTACATGGGTACGAAAGCCGGTGGAGATCCAAATATTTTCGAGACCGAAATTCATTCTGGTCTTTACCGTGGATCTATCCTCATAGAACTTGATCGCGTTGGTAATGGCGATGGGTTCGATGGAAAAGATCTAGATAAAAAAGAAAAAGCACAAAGGGTGAAAGATCTGCTTAGCGCGATTAAGAACCTCTGGGCTTCAGGGCGCCAGAGCCGGTTCCTGGCTGACATTGCACCCAAATTTGTTGCATCGGCCATGTTGAAAACAAAAAACCCGATCTTCCTTGAAAGCATTCAGGTAGAAGGTAAGAAGCTCAATACCGGGATGATTGCAGAGACAATCAAGGATTACGAAAAAGAAATTGTTGCCTCGACAATTGGCGTACGTCAGGGATTTTTCGAAGGATCTGTTGATGGCGCAAAATCTATTGGCGTACGTCAGGGATTTTTCGAAGGATCTGTTGATGGCGCAAAATCTATTGGCGATGCCTTCGATGAAATGGCAAAGTGGGTAGATGAATATTATTCCTGATTAAGAGATGCACATGTTCTCTTTCTCAATTACGGCAAAAGCAATCACGGCATCATTCCGGGTCCCGGAAACGCACACGTTTCATCAGACCCTCCCGCTACCCCCGAAGACTGCTATCATCGGCATGATTGGTGCGGCTCTCGGAAATCGTCTGGATGATGCGCATGCATTTGTTGATCAGAACAATATCCTTGTCAGCGTTTACGGGACCCATGAAGGGACAATGAAGGATCTCTGGAATTACCGGAAATTGAGCAATAAAGAATATTCAGTGGAAGAGATCAAGAATCGAATGCATTATAGTATTCTCATTCGGGAATTCCTTTACTCCAATGATTTTACCTTCTATTTTGCCTCAGAAGATCCCAAACCACTCAGGCAATTACAAAACTCTTTCAAATGTCCGGTATATGCATTGACCGCAGGTAACAGTGATGACCTGCTGAAGATCTGTGACATTTCCGAGATCAGGGAACTCAAATCTGAAAAAATTATTCGCTTTGAGAATACAGTAATTCCGGGAGATTTATCGAAGTCCTGTAAACACAGTATTGACCTGAGACAGACTCCGATTACCGAGACTCTTTACACTCCTCAGGTTTTTCTTTTGCCAACAAAATTTGAATTTCATGGAGATGAGCGACGTGTTGTCGAGAGAAAACCGTTTACGTTTATCAGCACACCTATCAATCTTTCCAACCCGATAGCCGGTTATAATATCGATGGCAAAGCGGTTGTCCTTCAATGACCTCTCAAATTTTTTGGGCCAAGCCAGATCAGACATATGATCAGCATATCACTGCTGCATATCATGCATGGAAATCTACAGTTTCTGCGAAGAGAAACCTGATCAAACGAACAAGCCAGCGCTTTGGTTTCAGTGAAGACCGGTTTTTGAAAAGTTCACTTTTAACTGTAGTTCTTCATGATATCGGGAAAAATATTGTTCCGTTCCAAGAAATGATGAACGCAAAAAGGGATGGCCGTAATTTTGATTATAAGGAAAATTACCGTCATGAACTGGAATCCTATTGTTACGTATTCCGTGGCGCGATGGCATTATCCTCACAAGAGGGCAACAATCTCGTTGGAAAGATTCCACTTGAAGCACTTGCAGTGTTGGGACATCATAAGCGAATTGATCCATCTCTTGATTCCTTTCACCGTGAAGCAGTAAGTACAAAACCCCCTATATACAAGGAAGGGATAATCTCCGCGTTATCCCTTGCAGGAGAAATTTTTCAAACTGAAGGATACACACTTCCCGAAATCCCGGTTCATGATTACGATCCATACAAAGAAGTGAGTAAATTAATCGGTTATGATGGTATTTTTACCAAACTTTTTGAGAGTGAAACCAATCCAGATTCGGTTCGGACAACGTACTCATTACTGAAAGCAATTCTTCATTACTCTGACTGGCTCGGATCTGCCGGAACGGAGATACCGTACTCGATAAAGAATGATGCTGACGACCTTTTCAGACATATCGAGCACCATTGTGCTGAAAAAAAGATCGCGTTTTCAAATCTCCGTCCCTTCCAGCAGGAATGTGCTGATACGAAAGGACATGTGATTGCTGTTGCTCCAACAGGAAGTGGCAAGACCGAAGCTGCACTTTTCTGGGCACTGAATAATATGCGTGAAATGCAGGATGCAAAACTTATCTATCTGCTTCCCACCATGGTCACGGCCAACAGCATATTCCTGCGGATGGAAGAATATTTTGGTGAAGGAAACGTTGGGCTGTCACATTCCACAGCCACATTCCTGATGGAGAATGAGGAAGAGTCTGTGGGGAGAACAGTTCTCTTTGATAAATCGTTCATCAAGCCTGCAACGGTGGCAACAGTAGATCAACTCCTTATGGCCGGATTCAATTCCGGTAAATGGACACTCATTGAAGCCAATGCTGCCAACAGCGTTGTGATCATCGATGAAATCCATTCGTATGAGCCCTGGACCTTGGGTCTCATCATTGAATCCCTGAAACATTTCTCAAAAATGGGAACGCGGTTCATGCTCATGAGTGCGACCCTCCCGAAATATTTAATCGATTTATTTGAACGAGCCCTTCCCGATGCAAAAATTATACGTGATGAATCCTTACTCGCATCATGCCGGAACCGTTTCCAGACGGTCGAAAAAACCATTGACGATGCCATTCCGGATATCGAGCAATCGGTAATTGCCGGGAAAAAAACTCTTGTCGTTGTAAATAATGTGGCGAAGTGTCAGGAATTATATGAAAAACTCCGCCATCTTGATCCGATTTGTTATCATTCAAAGTTCACGTTCGATGATCGCAGAATAAAAGAGATCGGGATCGATGATGCGCGACTTCTGATCGCAACGCAGGTTGTCGAAGTCTCTCTGGACATTGATTTCGATGTTATGTATACCGAATGTGCTCCCCCGGATGCACTCGTCCAGCGGGCGGGGCGGGTCAACAGGAGACGGACGAAAACCAACAGCTGGATCTATATTTATCGTCATTCGAAAACATCTGATCGGATTTATGATCAGAATTCAACAGGGTTGTTATCACAATCGTTTGAAAATTTTAAAAATTCCCATTCGGAATTGACAGAATCCGATCTGATCTCAATTGTGGAGACGGTGTACAAAGGTACTGATATAGAAGGATCAGAACACTTCGTCGATGCAAGTAAACGATATGCAGAGGTTCACGAGACTCTTATGGGAATTTTTGATAATCCGAATAAATTCGAAGATAAAACCCGGAGAGTGGAGTATCTTCAGGTTCCAGTTATCCCCGCTCAATTCAGAGGGAAGGTAACTGCACCCGGATTTCCGCCCCCCAAAAGGCGATTGTATGAAGTAAAGATGCCATACTGGTATGTCCGGAAACACAAAGAAATCGTTGACGACATCACATTTTGTGAAATGAAATATGATGCTGAAATCGGTGCATCGTTTGCTGATGATACGGAATTATCGAGCCTGATCATATGATCCTCCACACCTTCACGCTTACCCTCGGCTCCACCCGGCCCATCCACGGCTCCGCCCACGAACTCCGTGGATTCTTCGCAACAAAATTCAACGAATATGCCGAGCTCCATCATCATAACGCAGACAAATTCATCTATAGTTACCCGCTCGTGCAGTACAAGATGATCGGCAATGTGCCCACCGTGATCGGCATCAATGAAGGCGCAGAAATTCTCAAAAAGATCTTCGATGACTACCAGGAAATCCGCTTGGGTGAGAACACATACCAGATCGTTGAGCGTGGCATCGCGCTGAAGGATGAAGAGTTCGAGATCTCGGAGAAGATCCGTTCGTATGAATTCGCAACCCCGTGGCTCGCGCTGAACCAGGAGAATTACCGGAGGTACTATGCACTCAAAGGAACTTCCGAGCGGGACGAATTTATCCGGAAGATCCTGATCGGCAATCTCATCTCGATGTCAAAATCGCTGGGTTACGAAGTGCCGGGCCAGATCAAATGCGACGCGCAGGTCACTTTCCGCAAAGACCGTTTGAAAGATGTCAGCGTCATGACTTTTACCGGGAAATTCCAGGTAAATTTCCTGATCCCTGACCTGCTTGGCATCGGCAAATCTGTCTCGCGGGGATTCGGCGCAGTACGGCAACTGAAAGGAAATATCGGGTGAAGGCAGATGCAGCTCGTCATCAACACCCGGGGATCGTTCCTGAAGAAATCCAACAACTGTTTTCTCGTGAAGACCGATGAGAAGACTTTCGAAGTCTCGGCTGACAAGATCGACAGCATTCTCATCACTACCTCTGCCACGATTACAACCGACGCGATCCAGTTTGCGGTTGAGAACAATATCGATATTATTTTTCTGGATTACTTCGGCAACCCGTACGGGCGCGTGTGGCACTCAAAGCTCGGCAGCACGACGCTGATCCGCCGCCGCCAGCTTGAGGCCGCGAACGAGGATACCGGGTTTTATCTTGCGCGTGAATGGATCTCCCGGAAGATCGAAGATCAGATCAATCTCCTCAAGGACTTAAAGAAGAACCGGCCCGAGCAGAAAGAGACGCTGGAACAGTATATTGCGAGGATGGAAGTCCTGCTCGAATCCCTGAAACATATGAAGGGGACGCTCGATCACAAGCGCGGGTCGATCATGGGAATTGAGGGAATGGCATCGCAGGCATATTTCGATGCGATCAACAGCACTATGCCCGATGCATGGAAGTTCAAGGGCCGGAGCCGGGACCCGGCACGCGACGGGTTCAACTGCCTGCTGAACTACGGGTATGGCGTTCTCTACTCGCAGGTCGAGCGTTCGTGCATCATCGCGGGGCTCGATCCTTATGTCGGGTTCCTGCACACGGACAATTACAATAAGCGTTCGTTCGTGTTCGATCTCATCGAATTATTCCGGGCTCACATCGATAAAACGGTAATCAATCTCTTCATGAAGCGGCAGGTCAATGAGAAGTATTTTGATCCCATTCCCGGCGGCCTCTACATGAACAAGGAGGGAAAGGCAGTCCTTATCGGTGCCATTAACGAGATGCTCGACAAGGAGATCGATTACCGGGGACGGAACGTGAAGATCCGGAATACGATCCAGATGGAGTGCCACACTATCGCAAACAAACTGATCAAATAGGAGACAGAATCATGACGATGGTCTGGGTGGTGTACGATATTGGAAAGACGACAACCCGTAACCATGTGGTACGGATTTGCCTGAACAAGGGATTGTACCGGGTCCAGAAGAGCGTGTTTCTTGGGAACCTGAACTCCAATGAACGCGATTCGCTGGCGCTGGAGTGCGGGCACGAGATAGATCCGGAGGTTGATTCCGTGTATGTGTTTCCGATGGATGACACTTCTTTTAAGAAAGTAAAACTGCTCGGCCAGGCCTTTGACAAGAAACTGGTGAGCGACGAACTCTTAACAAAATTTTTCTGATCATGCCGACTGACACTGAAACGATCATTACAATATCGGACGTAATGGAGTACCTTTTCTGCCCCCGTTTCATCTACTACATGCATTGTCTCGATATCCGACAGCATGAGGAGAAGCGGTTCAAAGTGATGAAGGGGCGTGAGGTGCATGAAGAAAAATTGATCAGGAACCCGGATTACCTGCGAAAGAAACTGGGCGTGACAAAAAAAGAGATGAACGTCTTCATCGCATCCAAGCAGAATCATATCAAGGGGATTGTTGATGAAGTCCTGTTCCTCGATGATGGGACGGCAGCTCCGTTCGAATATAAATTCGCGGAGTTCAAGGATACGATCTTCGAAACGTACAAGTATCAGCTGGTCCTCCATGCGATAATGATCCGGGAGAATTACCATTGCGATGTGAAGAGGGGTTTCATCTGTTTTACCCGGAGCAATCATCATATTGAGACGCTTGAGTTTACGGAACAGGATTTTAAGCGAGGGCTTGAGATTATTCAGGAAATTCTTGAGATCATCGACAAAGGATTTTATCCAAACAAAGGGAAATACAAAAACAAGTGCATTGACTGTTGTTACGCAACAATCTGCACCTGATTCTTATGTTTAAATAGGAATCAATAATTCTGCAGGAAGAATTGCCTGTGGGAATTTTAAGCGATTTGGTTGCGATTAAGCGGAAAATACGCGAAATTTCGCGGCCTTCGAGCGATTCATCCAAGAGAACAAGGATTGAAACCTACCAATGGAGAAAAATAAAAACCGATGCGACTCTTCGAGCGATTCATCCAAGAGAACAAGGATTGAAACCGTCAACACCGTCGGAAGGTGAATCATGGCATAAGTCTTCGAGCGATTCATCCAAGAGAACAAGGATTGAAACCCCGCATTGACGGACATATCAGCAGCGATGTATTCTTCGAGCGATTCATCCAAGAGAACAAGGATTGAAACTGATCCGACAACAGCCGGTAAACTCCATCACATCCTTCGAGCGATTCATCCAAGAGAACAAGGATTGAAACTCCCCAGTTCCTCTCGCTCAATACGCCCGTATCCTCTTCGAGCGATTCATCCAAGAGAACAAGGATTGAAACTCCGGGGTTGCCGGCAGGGCGTTGACAAAGATGTCCTTCGAGCGATTCATCCAAGAGAACAAGGATTGAAACTAATGAACACGGGGCCGCGTGACACACGTCAAGCATCTTCGAGCGATTCATCCAAGAGAACAAGGATTGAAACTTTTCCCAAACCGGGCATAAGGTTGCGGTCTTACACTTCGAGCGATTCATCCAAGAGAACAAGGATTGAAACCCATTCAGACGTGGATAATATTCGTGGATTGTGATCTTCGAGCGATTCATCCAAGAGAACAAGGATTGAAACACTGGTGGAACGAACCGGCTGGCAGTCCTACAAGGGCTTCGAGCGATTCATCCAAGAGAACAAGGATTGAAACCGAGCAAAAAGAGATTGAGAATGGAGACGGGCCGGCTTCGAGCGATTCATCCAAGAGAACAAGGATTGAAACGATCCGTGCCGTTCGGGACCGCACCGATCAGCGGGTCTTCGAGCGATTCATCCAAGAGAACAAGGATTGAAACATCAAACTCCACATGATAAAGAATATCATTCTCGGGCTTCGAGCGATTCATCCAAGAGAACAAGGATTGAAACAGGAGTCAGTAATTATGCCAGCACCAAAAGACCCAGCTTCGAGCGATTCATCCAAGAGAACAAGGATTGAAACTCCGGTTGGCTGGCACCATCCGTTACCGGATGGATTCTTCGAGCGATTCATCCAAGAGAACAAGGATTGAAACCCCAATCCCACGCATACCCGCGAGCGGCCTCCGGGTCTTCGAGCGATTCATCCAAGAGAACAAGGATTGAAACTTATTTTGAGCGTTGTGAACGGATCGCCGATATAGCCTTCGAGCGATTCATCCAAGAGAACAAGGATTGAAACAAATTAAAATTAAAACATTCACCCAGAAATCTGGATCTTCGAGCGATTCATCCAAGAGAACAAGGATTGAAACAAGCGTCTGAAAAATAATCCGGTTCTTTTCCTACGGCTTCGAGCGATTCATCCAAGAGAACAAGGATTGAAACCAGTCTTTCATCCCTTGCGCTCCTTGCATTTGATCTTCGAGCGATTCATCCAAGAGAACAAGGATTGAAACAGGTAATGCGGGAAATAAGCGAAGGTGAACAATGAACTTCGAGCGATTCATCCAAGAGAACAAGGATTGAAACCCCGGTCGATCAGGCTACCCGTGGCATCGTATGGTTCTTCGAGCGATTCATCCAAGAGAACAAGGATTGAAACCTCCCAATGAGTTTCTGACCACGCACGACATCACCTTCGAGCGATTCATCCAAGAGAACAAGGATTGAAACAATCTCTCTCGAAATCTGAAGGTCCATTTGTTTCTTCTTCGAGCGATTCATCCAAGAGAACAAGGATTGAAACTCGTAGGGATCCCGGGCACGGTCGTCACCGATTTGCTTCGAGCGATTCATCCAAGAGAACAAGGATTGAAACATACGAGCGTTGCCGCGTAGGTTCCGAGTTTTGGATCTTCGAGCGATTCATCCAAGAGAACAAGGATTGAAACCGTCGATTGAACATCTCAAAGAAATTGTTTACGACTTCGAGCGATTCATCCAAGAGAACAAGGATTGAAACCCCGGAAACGCAGGTGATGAGCCTATGACAGCACACTTCGAGCGATTCATCCAAGAGAACAAGGATTGAAACCCCACCCTTCCCTTATGATGTATTCCGGTTCCTGCTCTTCGAGCGATTCATCCAAGAGAACAAGGATTGAAACCGCACCTTCTCGTACTTGGCCCACGCGGGGTCGCCTTCGAGCGATTCATCCAAGAGAACAAGGATTGAAACTCCGGTACACCAAAACCATTGTCGTATGGGGGCTGCTTCGAGCGATTCATCCAAGAGAACAAGGATTGAAACTTGAGTCAATGCGGGTATCTCCAACGATGAGAACGCTTCGAGCGATTCATCCAAGAGAACAAGGATTGAAACATGTCCTTTTTCGTGATAATATCGTCTTTGTACTCACTTCGAGCGATTCATCCAAGAGAACAAGGATTGAAACTGTCCCTGCACAACTACCAGACACTTGTACTGATGAACTTCGAGCGATTCATCCAAGAGAACAAGGATTGAAACTCCTGATCACCCTGGTCGCATACGCGCACCTGATGCTTCGAGCGATTCATCCAAGAGAACAAGGATTGAAACTATCTTTTGGACAATCCAGCCGGGTTTTTGCCGTTCGCTTCGAGCGATTCATCCAAGAGAACAAGGATTGAAACCGAGCCGCACAGAACAACAGGAAACCCCCTTTCCCTTCGAGCGATTCATCCAAGAGAACAAGGATTGAAACCGCCATTGTTGGATACCAACTCGCACTTGTGATTGCTTCGAGCGATTCATCCAAGAGAACAAGGATTGAAACTACGACGGATCGTTCGGATCACAGAACTTTCCGGAACTTCGAGCGATTCATCCAAGAGAACAAGGATTGAAACCAGGAAACCCGCCGGCAATACCAGGAACACATCCGACTTCGAGCGATTCATCCAAGAGAACAAGGATTGAAACCAGCCCGGAGAAAGGGTATATCGTCGTGGAGTAGCCTTCGAGCGATTCATCCAAGAGAACAAGGATTGAAACCTGTTCTTGCGCGCTGTCCCCAAGGGTTTTGGCCTCTTCGAGCGATTCATCCAAGAGAACAAGGATTGAAACAGTATTCCCCGTTTGCTGATATGTCTGGTCTTCCGCTTCGAGCGATTCATCCAAGAGAACAAGGATTGAAACGTCAATGATGACTTGGGAAAAACCGCACGCTGGAACTTCGAGCGATTCATCCAAGAGAACAAGGATTGAAACTTCGTCGAATGTCATCTCACATCCTCCCATTGATCACTTCGAGCGATTCATCCAAGAGAACAAGGATTGAAACGTCATGATATCACTTGTACCTCCTCATTTTCCCATGCTTCGAGCGATTCATCCAAGAGAACAAGGATTGAAACTCCACAACCGATGGAACGCCATGATGCCTTGAAATACTTCGAGCGATTCATCCAAGAGAACAAGGATTGAAACCACCATGGTAATCGAGAGTGTATATAAGATCGGTCTTCGAGCGATTCATCCAAGAGAACAAGGATTGAAACAATCAATTGCCACTCCAAATTTCTTCAGCACCTCCTTCGAGCGATTCATCCAAGAGAACAAGGATTGAAACTGTCCTTTATCGAAATCTCCAATATCAATTTCGTCTTCGAGCGATTCATCCAAGAGAACAAGGATTGAAACAACACGCGGGTTGACTTGTCCGAGAGAGTGAACGTGCTTCGAGCGATTCATCCAAGAGAACAAGGATTGAAACTGAGGTCCTGCTTGAAAGTGCTCTGGTTTTGTTCAACTTCGAGCGATTCATCCAAGAGAACAAGGATTGAAACACTCACGGCCAACATACCCGAGTGCCCTCTCATTCTTCGAGCGATTCATCCAAGAGAACAAGGATTGAAACAGTGTCATAGTAACTTTGTCCCCCGCGGTGAACGTTCTTCGAGCGATTCATCCAAGAGAACAAGGATTGAAACTTCACCACTGCGAGGCACAGATCGGGACGGTCAGTCTTCGAGCGATTCATCCAAGAGAACAAGGATTGAAACGGGTTAATGCGTCCTGGTATTGATCTGGGGGGAGCTTCGAGCGATTCATCCAAGAGAACAAGGATTGAAACCGGATAAGGTCTTCGTCTCTTCCGATCATTTCGGCTTCGAGCGATTCATCCAAGAGAACAAGGATTGAAACATCATAGCCGGGAGTTTCAGTTTTGGGAGCAGTTGCTTCGAGCGATTCATCCAAGAGAACAAGGATTGAAACTCGGCGGTGTTATGACGATCCTATGCGGGTAGAACCTTCGAGCGATTCATCCAAGAGAACAAGGATTGAAACGGGGTTTCCCCGACAAGAGTAATACCTTTCGTCAGCTTCGAGCGATTCATCCAAGAGAACAAGGATTGAAACCTGTTGAACGTGTTCGAGATGGTCATCGGTTCGGGCTTCGAGCGATTCATCCAAGAGAACAAGGATTGAAACCTCAATAATGCTCTAAAATCCATGTATTTGATATATCTTCGAGCGATTCATCCAAGAGAACAAGGATTGAAACACCATCTATAAACGGTCTCTAGTATGAATAAGCACACTTCGAACGATTCATCCAAGAGAACAAGGATTGAAACCACCTTTGCTGAATGTGGCCCGGGATATGGCCCCGGCTTCGAGCGATTCATCCAAGAGAACAAGGATTGAAACATTGCGTCCTCGGTGCGGGCCCGGTCCGTCAGCCTTTCTTCGAGCGATTCATTCAGGACAACAAGGATAAAATCCATCAATCATATTCCCCGCCCCCCTAAAATCCCGGTGAAGCACAATTCTTATTTGCACCAACAGTATACAGTATACAGTATGACCGCAGCAACCCGTCGAGTACGTACACCTGTGCAGAGTCCGCAGAAGCCGCGGACGCCGGCGCAGTTCTCATTTGAAGCAAAAGAGAAGCTGGACCACATAAAAGAGGTCGAGAACCTGTCCTCGTACAACGATGTCGTGGACTTCTTATACGGCCTGTGGAAATCCGGCCAGCCCTCAATGGCCGGGGCGTTTGCCGGGATGGGTCCGTTCGACCGCACAGGAGAGGAGGAGGATTCCCATCGCACACCTTATTGATACGTGGGCGTGGATTGAGTATTTCGAGACTCCGACTCCTGGAATAGAGGAGATTATTGCCGGGCGGGATATGGTTTACACATCCATCATCACGATCACGGAGCTGGTTACTTCATTTACCTGGAAGTCCGGGCGTTTGCCGGTTGCGGATGCCGTTGAGAAAGTGTACCGGCTCAGCCGTGTCATTCCGATCGACCGTCAGGCAGCCACCCGTGCCGGGTCGTATTCAAAGAAAGAGTTCCCGGGCGGGATTGCGGACCGGATCATTCTTGCAACGGCTGAGACCCGCGGGTTGACAATCGTCACGGGCGATCAGCATTTCAAAGGGCGTTTGGGAGTAGTTTACATCGGAAAATAATCAACAGACATTTATCTTGTCCTGTTATGTCACCCGGGGGCGGGATTGGCCACGATTGATTTCAGAAGGCCTTGCCGGGTTTTTCAGGCTGGTTGTGTAATTGCCCTTTGCTATATTGCTTATGGTAAAATCAGGATCGCGCCAAGAATTCTGTGCAGGATTGTAAATAAGTAAATACTTACAATGGTCACATACTATCTATGCCCGATCGGGAATATGCGACCAAGAGAATTCCGGTATGTCCGAGTACATGGGAAGCTGTCCACGGATTACGCAGGCCCGGTCAGACATTTGATGACGTGATCAGACAGCTGGTACGCGAAGAGAACCGGCGCCGGTTGTACGATGAGACCCACAGGATCATGGAAGAAGACGATTTCGTCCCGCTTTCGGAGATCAAAGCGTGAGTTATGAAATTGTTGTCGGGCGAAAATCCGCGGATTTCCTCAACGGACTTGATGATAAAAACAGACGGATCGTCCGGTCACGGCTCGCCACACTAAAAGACGATCCCTTTCCCGGCAAAGGCGGCGACAAGGAATTAATCAAATCGCCAAAAGGAAGGCCTGACGATAAGGTGTACCGTCTCCATGTCAGCCGCAGTTTCACGGCATTTTACCAGATTAAAGAAAAAACAGTATATATCACTGAAGTCCTGACGATCGAACCGGCCCATAAAAAGTACGGTATCCTCTAACCGGCAATCTTTTTTTTGAATCTCCTTATATCCCTGTACATCCCATTTCTACCCATGGCAGTCCACCCCATCGAGGAGCGTTACGGCACAAAGGAGATGCGTGCCGTCTGGAGCGAGCAGAACCGGTTCTCGTGTATTGTCAGCGCTGAGGTCGCGCTGGCAAAGGCCGAGGCCCACCACGGCATGATACCGGCCGCCGCTGCAATTGAGATCAGCGACAAGGCCCACAACGCCTCGCTCGAACGGGCAAAGGCGATCGAGCTTGAGATCAGCCACGATATGATGGCGATCGTGAAAGCGATCTCGGAGGTCTGCGGGGAGTCGGGCCGGTGGGTGCACTACGGCGCGACCAGCAATGACATTCTCGACACCGCGACCGGCCTCCAGCTCGGACAGTCTCTTGATTTGCTCGATACGAAACTGAGGAAACTCCTCGCGGTCCTCCTGAAGCGGTCGGGGGAGACCAAGGCCCTTGTCTGTATCGGGCGGACGCATGGGCAGCAGGGCGTCCCGACCACGTACGGGCTCCGGTTTGCGATCTGGGCAAGCGAGGTTGCCCGGCACATCGAGCGCCTCGAACAGATGCGGCCCCGGGTCGTGGTCGGCCAGATGACCGGCGCCGTGGGGACGCAGGCCGCACTCGGGCCGATGGGGATGGAAGTGCAGGCCACGATGATGGAAAACCTTGGGATTGGATCGGTGGACGTGTCCAACCAGGTGATTGCCCGCGACCGGTACGCGGAGTATTTCATGTTCTGCGCGAATGTCGCGACAACGCTCGACAAGATCGGTGTCGAAATCCGCTCGCTCCAGCGGACCGAGATCGGCGAGGTCGAGGAAGCATTCGGTGCAAAACAGGTGGGCTCCTCAACAATGCCCCACAAGCGCAACCCGATCAAGAGCGAGCAGGCCTGCGGCCTTGCCCGCATCATCCGCTCCTCCGTTGAACCGGCACTCCAGAACAACACGCTCTGGGACGAGCGGGACCTGACCAACTCCTCGTGCGAGCGGGTGCTCTTCCCCGAGGCATCGATCCTCACCGACCACTGCCTCCGGCTCATGGCCGGGGTGCTTGACGGGCTCGCGATCAACCGGGCCGTGATCCGCCGGAACCTGGAGTTCCTCCACGGGATCAACATGGCCGAATCGATCATGATCGAACTGACGAAGAAGGGGATGAACCGGCAGGACTCTCACGAGCGGATCCGGATGGCGAGCATGCAGGCCCTTGCCGAAGGCCGGCCGCTTGCCGAGATCCTTGCAAAAGACCCCGAAGTGGTCCGGTATTGTTCCAAAACCGACATCGCCGCCCTTCTCTCGCCGGACGCATACATCGGGACATCTGTCAAGCAGGTCGAACGGCTCATCGAAAAGCTCTCGCCGCTCACGGTCTGAATATATAGTGGATTTCTTTTTTTTCGTTTCACGACCCCTTGACAATACCTGTCACTTTCACTCCCTGAAGATACAATATTTATAAACTCTCCCGGAGAATACGACAATACTCATGGATCGGTCTATCACAGTCTCGGGCTATACGGTAACCCATACCGATATTGTCCGCGTCTGTGTCATCGTCTCGCTCACGCTCTCCTGCATCTTCATCACCTCGATCTCCCTAGCCCGGCATGTCGAGACGATCTATGCACAGCTCTTCTATTTCCCGATCCTGTACGCCACGTATTTTTACCCGAAGCGCGGCCTCATCCTTGCCGGTTTCTGTGCCGTCGTGTACGAGGTGCTGGCCTATGTCTACGTGTTCCCGGACACGGCCGGGCTCATCTATACCACCGGGCAGGCAATCCTCTTCATCTGTATCGCTGCCGTTGTGGCCTATTTCACCGAGAAGATCAACACCAGCGAGACCCGGTACCGCGGTATCTTTGAGACATCCCTCTTAGGCATCGTCATCTTCGACCAGAACACGTTTGCCATACGCATGTCCAACTCCCATTTCTCCGAAATGATCGGGTACACACCGGAAGAGCTGGGGTCGATGACATTTGCCCAGCTCTTCAATGGCCGGGACGAACAGCGCCGTTTCTTCGAGTACCTCGGGTCCAGCGAGGATGTGGTCAACTTCGAGACCACGTTCCTCTCCAGGGCTGGCGAGCCGGTCTGGGTGAACCTCTCGTGGAGCCGGATAGACGGGAACCTGGTCAGCTGTTCGGTCATCGACATCCACCAGAGGAAACTTGCTGAACAGGCCGCAGAGGAGAACTTCCTGCAGTACAAGCAGGTGACGGAACACGCCCCGACGAGCATCGTCATCCTGAAAGGCACCGGTATCGTGTATGCAAACCCGACGTTCCGGGCCTTCACCGGGTACGAGCAGGACGAACTGGCAGGCAGGGATATCCTCACTGTTATCCATCCCGATGACCGCGACCGGTTCCCGGTCATTCCCGGTACCCCCGATAACGGCCAGACCCTTCCCACGATGACCGAGGTGCGGTTCCAGACAAAATCGGGCGACATACGGCGTGGCACCCTGTTCTTTACCTGGATCCTCCAGAAAGGCAGCCCGGCGGTACTCATCAACCTGGTCGACATCACCGAATACGAACAGCTTAAAAAGACGATCCAGCAGGACAACATCCGGCACCAGGGCATGATCAGCACGGTTGCAAAGGAACTCCATTCACCGCTCCAGCCGATCATGGGATACCTCAATATGCTGACGCAGAACCCGGAGACGTACGGCGTGACGGAGGAGACCCGCACGATCCTTGACCGCGTCACAAAAAGCGTTGACCGCGAACGCCAGGTCATCAACCAGATGCTGGAGCTCTCTGATGTTGACCCGGGCAGGAACCCCCTGGAATATACCACGTTCAGTGTTCCCGCTTTAATCAGGAGCATCGTGGATAATGGCGGGTATACGTCAAAGGCGGAACTCGTGGTTGATGTACCCCCGGACCTGGATGTCGAGGGTGACAAGGAGAAGATCTCGACCGTGATCGACTCCATGCTCTCGAACGCGGTGAGCTACTCAAAACCTCCCCGTAAGATCCGGATCTCGTATGTATCTACACCGAATGACACCATGCACCGCATTGCCATCCAGGACAACGGGACCGGCATCACCAATACCCAGCTCGATGAGATCTTCGAACCGTTCCAGCTCCCCGATACAGCGAACGGCAGCAGGAAATTTGACCGTGCCGGCCTGTCGCTCCCGGTTGCAAAGAAATACGTGCAGATGCATGGCGGGTTCATCAGTGTTGACTCCATCGTGAATATCGGGAGCACGTTCACGATCCATATCCCGAAACACCGGCAGGCTGGCGTGACCCATGGCGCATAAGATCATGGTGGTCGAGGACGACGGGCCGATCCTCGAGATGATGGACCTGCTGATCCGGAAGCTCGGGTATGAACCGGTCCTTGTCGAGGACGGGCTCCTTGCACTGGAGATGATCCGCAGGGCTCCCCCGGCGCTCATCCTCCTCGATATCATGATGGTCCCTATCGACGGGTGGAAGTTTTTGGAAACCCTCCGGGGGGACGAGGGCATGCGGGACATCCCGGTGATCATCTTCAGTGCCGCTCCTGAAGTGGGGGAGCGGATGGCGCAGATCCATGACCCCCGTCTCGGGGTGCTCCAGAAGCCGGTCTCTCTCGAGGACCTGAAAGAGGGGATCCTGAAGTATCTCCCGAAGACGTGACCACGTTGTGTGTCCGGGCGCAATTCCACAATGATCATCCTTCCGGAATTTTTTAAGAGATGACCTACCAGCGCACGAATTAAATCGCAATGACTTAATAATTCAAAACTATTTTTACAGTATACCGGATATTCAGGAAACCGGGATTCCCCCCATCCCAATTGTACGTCTCTCCGGAGATCGGATTACTTTGATCTTCCGGATGATCCACCTCAAGTACCCCTTCAAAATACTTCCCATCATGAACTCAGAAATGCCGGTCACCCCCGCAAGAAAACCCGTCTGGTGGGTGCATGGGGAGATGGGATGTGATTCTTGCGGGAATATCTCTTTTAAGAAACCTGAGGGAGGTCTCCGATGGAATCTGCGACCGTCCTTGTAGTTGAAGATGAGGCTGTCATCAGCCTGGACATTGTGAAGACTCTCAGGTCAATGGACTATCAGCCACTCTGTACGGCCTGTAACGGCGATGAGGCTGTGGCAAAAGCACGTGAATTCTTACCGGATGTTGTCCTGATGGACATCGGGATTCCCGGTACTGTTGATGGGGTGGGGGCAGCAGAGATCATCAGGGACGAACTGGAGATCCCGGTAATCTTTGTCACCGCATATGGGGATGATGCGGCCATCGAAAGAGCAAAACGTGCTGACCCGTACGGATATGTGCTCAAACCGATCAGGGAACGTGAACTGAAAATTGCAATAGACCTTGCCCTGTCCCGGAAATCCAACGAGATGCAGGGACGGCTGAAAGGAATGCCGGCACCACCGGCAGGCGGTGGCGATACACCGGGTGAGGCCAACGGGAGATACACCAGTCTTTCGGATATCCGGGCATTGTCTCTTAAGGGTTTTTTTGCGGATATCGTCCTCCTCCTCTACAGTAACACGGAAGTAAAAGACCAGGTCATCACCTCGTTTATTGAAAGAAGCCTGAATGCACGGGGGGATGTGCTCTTTGCTTATTCTCTCTCACGGGCCCACAGGAGTTTTCTCCATGAGATCCAGATGGGAAAGATCAGGATTTGCCGGTTGAAGAGCGGGGACCTGTCCGCCCTTAAGGAAGCACTTTCAGGTTGTTTCAACCCGGATAGTGCCGGTCCCGTCCCCCATAGAATCGTCATAGATTTTTCCAGACGGTTTGATCCCGGGGATATCGAAGCGATCGTTGATCAGGTTGTTGCGTCCCGCCATGCCGGAGTGCCCGTGTCCGGCATCATCGCACTGGCCGTCGGGACCTGCGATGAAACCCTGGTACATGCGCTGTCACAAAAAATACCCAACATGGTAGTGGCAACCAGTCGTGGCACGCTCATCTCCAGTGCCGACCAGTCATTCCCCCTTGAATCGCTCTCGTTTCTTCCCCAGTCCGTTGTTGATGAGACCGTGAAAAAGGTGCTGGAACCGGTCGTGCTCTCGCTTCTTGAAAAACCGATATCCGGTCATGACATCCTGCTGGAGATCCGGGGGCGCTACAACATAGCGGTTCCCAAGGCAAGGATCTATATGCAGTTATATGCCCTCCAGAAGAAGGGATATCTTTCCGTGAAAACGGTCGGAAAGTCCAAATTGTATGTCCCGACAGAGTCCGGAAAAAAATATATCCGGCAAAAACTGGATGAATTCAGATCCACGTTCCACCATATCCTCGCGGAGATGGCTGAAAAAAATACCGGGAACAACAGCACGTGGGAAAAAAGAGAATAAATGATTGATCTTTCACGCACTTCATCGCTCTTTCTTCCTGGTGCGATTCCTGTTACCGGAACGACGGTCGTACAGGACGATTGCGACGCCAATTGCCAGGAGAACGGCAAATATCCCGGCGAGAAGGACGATATTGTTCGCAATAAACCTCCCGATGGTCCCCGCAGGAGTGTCATGGACCGTCTGCTGCGCAGGCTGTTGAGACCCGGTTGTTGGTGCAGGACCGGTCTGCGTCTTCAGGCTGACCAGGCCGAATGCGGACAATCCTTTCGGCGATGTCGCCAGGAAGGCGATATTGCCGTTATTATCGACACCTGTATAACCGGTCGTAAGGATTTCAGAAGTCCCGTCATCGGATAGATGCGCGACCCCAATCGACGGGATCCCTCCATGGCTGGAAACCCATTCCGGTGAGACGGTCAATGTGAGTGTTGCCGGCCCGGTTGTCGCAAGGTTGGACTTCCCGAGAACAACACTATACGCAACATCCTCGACCTGCCGGTTATTGGCGAGGGCAGCCGACTGGAATGCGTTCAGCATATCCGGGTTCGCAGCATCTGAAATGGTCGTGGTGATGGCAGCATTCTCCGGAATTCCGGCCAAGGCTGTCTCGAGCGAGACGGAGACCGTGCCGCTGCTGGTCTGTGCAGACACTGGATCAGTACGTAATCCCACGCTCTGGACCGTGCCGGATATTACATCTTTCTCTATGACCGATGAATCGCGTGTTACCACGGTCAGGGTGAACCCCGGCTGGCTGATGGTGATCACGTTGTTGGCAAGGGTGATTGTTGCCCCGGACTGTCTTGCGAGTACAGCATCGAGGCGGATCGTCTGCATCCCCGCAGGATCGGTCGTTGCGGTTAACCCTGCGACGCGGAGGGGCTGGACGGTTGTTGCCTCATCCTCCTGGAAGGGTGCAAGGAACTCGTTGATCTGTTGCACAATCGGGGCTACTGCCTGCTGGATCGTGGAGTGGCTACCCGATACTCCGGTGTAACTATTGCTTTCACTACTGCTGACACTACTGGTACTGGTAGTACCACTCCCTCCGCTGCTTCCTCCGCCATTGCCCCCACTATCGCCGCCCCCCGTGGAAGCAACGGCGGTCATGCCGAAGGTCGAGAGGCCGTTGGGGGAAGTTGCCCGGAAATTATCCGTGGTGATGTCGCCAGAAACATCGCTATCGATATAAAGCGTAGTGAGGACTTCCTTTTTCCCGTCATCTCCAAACCGTATGATCTTGATGTTGTCCCTGCCACCGTTTTCTTCAACCCAGGCATGATCGACGCTCAGGTCCAGAGTTACTCCGGCGGCTCCCAGATTGGCATTGAGGGCATCGGTGTTTTTGAATTCTACCGTATATGCAACAGACTTGATATCGAGGCTGCTGCTTGTTGCGGCAAGCTGGAAGGCACTGGCAACGTCAGATGTTGCACCCTGGATGATATTCTGCTGGATGGGTTCGCCGGAGACAAGTTTGGTCAGGGGAACCTCTATCCGGGCACTGACTGTCCCGATATTCCCTCCGAGGTCCTCTGTAACCGGCGTGCTCGTCATGACAATGCTCTGGATGCCGTTAACACTGATATCCGTCCCGCTTTCGACAACGTCCGATCCTGTATATTTTATGCTGGACCAGCCGTTATTCAGGTTAGTGACCGTGACAGTTTTTCCATCTGCCTCTTTCGTGGCCGTTGCCGTCAACGTTGACTTGCTGAGATTGACCTGCTGGACGCCGTTCTCTGTCTTGGCTGTTACCCCGGTAACGGTTGTTTCTGCGGAGGGTTGGGCGAAGGATGTCCCGATAGCATGCGTTGTTGTGAAATGTGAACCTGTGCTGGTTACGGATACACCATCATCGGTTTTTGATATGATCCGGTAATAGTACTTTGTGTAGGGAGAGAGGCTGCTCAATGGGACGAAATGCGACGTCACTAATGTATCATTGGTATTGGACATACCATAGCCGGTTGTTGTGTCATATTCAACGGTACTGTTTGTTTTGAAGTTAGTATTCCATGTGATGTTGGCATTATTTGAACCGATTCCCGTGGCCTTGATATTATCACCGACGAGGGTTATTGTTGCAGTGATTACCACATTTCCTGTGGTTTCTGCATCGGCAGGATACGTAAGAAATCCAAAGGTAAGACAAAGAAGAATGCAGATTACAGAGAAAAATTTTAAATTATTTTTCATTCATCTTCGTTTCCTGACACTCTCCCCGCATGCAATAACTGCGATAGTGAGAGCCGTGAGAATCACCGTCATGGGAACCGGACTCTGGGTGGCTGTTGCTCCAGGTACATCTCCGGATGCCGTGCTGCCACCGGTTGTTGTTGATGAGACCATGACTGCCCAGACACTCAGGTGATTTGTTGTTGTGGTCAGCGTTGTGCTCCCGGTATCTACCTGTGTTGGCAGGACAACCCACTTATTCTGGGCCGCATCATAGTAAGCGAGTTTCAATTGAGAAGCATCCCCCCCGGCAGCCTCAAGATCATCCTTTGAATAGATGACTTTCACCGTGGCATCCTTGCTTAAAAGACCGCTGAGCCCGGTAATCTCAAAACTTGTCGCCCCAAGATTTGCACCAGATGGTGCAGAAGAAAGTCTATCTTTCGAATACGGTTTCAGGATAACAACAGCATCACCCAGCACGGCACCCTGCGGGAAAGATACGGAGTACCGGCCATCTGGTGAAGTCAGGGTTCCTGAACTTCCCGGCGTAAGTGTAATATTGGATTCAGTTATCGGGGGAACATAATTCGTCTTTACCTCAAACGTTGCTGACCTCTCGTCAAGGACCTTACCTGTCTCCAGCAGGACTTGGGAAGTGACAGTATATGATCCAATCGGGAGGTTTTGCAGTTCCGGGGTTACGCTATACCTGACGGTATTTCCCGGAATAACTGCAAAAACGGTAGGTTGTGTTGATTTGTTACTCACAATATTTCCGTTTGCATCGCGGATAACAACCAAATTTGCCGTATGATAATAATGATAATTACCGGTATTTTCCAGTATTGTTGTGACCTTTAGCGGCTGTCCGACAACAATATCACTCACTGAAAGGTTAGTAATACTACCTGTCTCTGTTGGTGCACTCCCGGAAATTGTTATCATGACTGGAACGGTTATTGCTGTTGTGAATGATTTTCCCTTTCCCGGCAATGCGTGGATATAGATAATTGCATATCTTCCACCAGGGCCGGCATTTGCAGGAACCGAGATTTTTGCAGTAATTGTCTTTTTTGCACCGGGTTCAAGGTGAACAGTGCTTTCATCAACCGTAATAAAAGATCGGGCAGAGTAGGGACTCACATCATCGGCTGTTGTTAAGGGGGAATAACTCATTTCCAGACCCTGACCAAAACCTAGTACATCAACCTGAATATCAGCCGGATCGTCCCCGGCACCAATACTCACCGTCATTGTGTGAGTAGTTGTCCCACCTGGCTTGATGCTGTCCATGTATTTTGCTCCAGATACACTAATTGCAGTGACGTTTGGCAAACACATCGTAATCAGGATCAACAATACAAGAATCTGGAATGTTCGAGCAGGAAATCTTGGAAACAAGGCTGTCATTTTTTTACCTCTACTGTGAAATTGTGTAATAATTGATAAAAACCTTTTAAAAATAAATTCGTTTTTATTCGTCTTTCAACTCGAATCAGGTAAATCCTCCGGAAAATGTGGTAACAATCCGGTATACATGACCCGCCGTCAGGTTGGTATCTGCAATGACAACCGGCTGGGTAATAATAATCGGGATAGTCACACTCGGACTCGGGATTGTTGTTCCTGTTGCAATCTGTTGATATGATCCACTCAGGCTTATGGCAGACCCTGCGGTATAACCTGTTCCCGATGCAGCGGCAATATTCATAGGATTACTCAGTACATGCGGACTGGTGACGTAGGATGAACCATACCATTCTGCCATATGACCCGCAGAAGTACCGGGTTTTTCATCATCTAACGCATCCCTGACTTTAATATACCAAGGTTGTGTATCCGCTACTACTGTAAGGGAAAGAGCCTCGTTGGTATTATCTTGACCTGTCGCAAGTTTCCAGTCATTAATAGTCCCTGAGATACCGAGGGATATGTCCGCTGCAGATACCATTGTATTGCAGAAGAGAAGCAGAAGTACGACTATGATAATGATGAGGATGTTTGACCTGAAGTCCGGATGAGGGTGGTGCATTCGCTTTCCTCTGGTGAAGTCTCTCTTTGAAAAATGGATTCGATAAAGGGGAACAAATCTGATCAGGCAGCCCCTGCAGCAAACGTAACAACTATCCTGTACGTTTGGGTCTCAGGCAGGGGGTCATCTGCCGCAGCATAAACCTGTTGGAAATACACCGGAACTACGGCGCCCGCAGCCCCGACTTGTGAAGTAAATAGAGGTAGTCCAGCACCAGTTAAAGCGTGATAATCAGTTGCTGCGACAACAGGGTCTGCTAATCCCGGACTTCTTACATTTAATGGATTGGCCATATATTTTGTTCCCCATGTTCCGGGGGCAGTTGTATATTGTGTTAATGCTCCTACGGATGCACCAGGTTTCGCAACCCCCGGGTCGGTGTCCACGTCCAATGCATCGTGAGCAGTTACGGCCCATCCCTGATAGTTTGTAGTGACCGTAATTGTTTCAGTCTCATCTGTATCGGTTTCAGTGAGTTCTCCAAAGTCTATCGTTGCAGCACCGACAGATATCGCCATGCTTCCAGTAATATCCGCTGTAACTGTCGCACTATCTGTGTCACTATCAGCCGCCATCACCGGTGCCACCATTGCAGCAATTGCAATGATCAATACCATTAGAACCAATACTTTTGTTTTCATCCTTTTGCACTCCTTTGATCTTTCGATCAATTGTTAAAATAATTCAGATACAGTTAAACCCGGGCCTGTGGTTCAAATTTTGAACCGAACTGAAATCTGAGAAAAACGGGCGAAATCTCCCGAATTCCACGCTTTTTTGTGCGAACAAAAAACGGGATCTTTTCCGGATATATATCTGATTAATGAGAAATTTTAGCATAAAACCAAAATATCAGTTTCAGGTTTAAAAAATATAATATAAATACCGATACTGGAAAATCAAAGGTGCACCAAAATCCGGTCAGCTGATTCCCTCTGGCAGATCCGGAAATATCCCTCATTTTCGCTTATTTTTATGTGCGCGTCCGTCCGACGGAAATCTATGATATTTCCAATAATTATATTCCCTTGTGTTTACCCCCCGCGTATGAGAATCATAGCAGGTCACTTCATTGAAAAAAGAATTCAGGTATTTACCTGAGCGGATATGCAGAGTCCATCGTGTGGGGAATGCGGAACCTGCGATCCTAGTTAAACCGGATACTCGTGTAATAATAAAAAATCGGAGAGAAAAAAAGAGTGATCAGATATACTGCGCCTTCAGCGAAAGGATGCAACGGGTTTTCATTTCTCAATCCATTCGTCCCGTAAAATACCGATCTGCCGGATAATCCTCACGATGAGGTCTACACTGATCTCCGTGCGGTGGGGATTGGGAAGGGTGAGGACAAACGATCCTTTGATCATGTAGGGATGCCGCCATGGTAAGGTCCTTCGAAGCCAAGCGATTTAAGCTTTCGAACCAGTTCCGTCCATGAAACCGGCACCAGTTTATGCTCTGACACCGGAGTCCATCCCTGTCAGTTCCTCGATAGTACAATTGTCAATCGGGGAGATGGGGAGTCCCCGGCGCAGCCTCACGATTATCCAGCCGTCAATAACTTCAACGAGGTTCCGGCGGCACTCCTCAAGCGTTTTTCCGGTTGCCCACACTCCGGGCAGTTCAGGGACCTCGCCGTAAAACGGTTCTTCGTCATCGATCATATCATAGCGTGCGTGGGCAAGGGCTGTTTCGATATACTGGATTATCATGGAGTTCACCAGGACTATTCCGGTTAGTATTCCTGTAATCATTCGTTATGTACCTGCATTCAAATATATTCTGGTATACTCGACCGGAAGTAACAGGAAAAAAGATCCCGCCCCGCACAACCCTTTCCTTGATTGTGCTTACCGTGTTGTTGATCCAGCTTGAAATGTTGATAAAAAGAAAAAAAAATCAGATATACCGGGCTTTCATCGAAAGCTTCCGGGGGGTATAGAGCGGGCGGAACGGTTTTCCTTCCGTATCCTTCTTCACGGCCGCAATCACGGAGTCGGTGGTCATCTGCTCCTTGAACGGCTTGTTCGGCTGCGACTTCTTGCGGATCGTGACGGTCAGTTTCTGTGATGCCATCTCTTCGTCACCGACCACGATGACGTAGGGAACCCAGTCCATGCCGGCTTCGCGGACCTTCTTGCCCACGCTCTCCTCGCGATCATCGATGTCGCACCGGATCTGTGCAGCATTGATCTGGTTGCAGATCTCAAGGGCAAATGCGCCGTGACGCTCGGCAACCGGGATGACCCTGACCTGCGTTGGCGAGAGCCACGTGGGAAGGGCGGGAACTTCCTGCGTGGAGATGTTTTCTAAAATTGCGCAGATCACACGCTCGACACTGCCCGTGGGGGAGCAGTGGAGGATCGGCGGGTGGACGGGAGTGCCGTCTTCCTTGTGGTACTTGATGTTGAACCGGGTCGAGCTCTCGACATCGATCTGGACGGTCGGGTTCTCGATCGGGCGCTTCTGGCCGTCAATGGCGGCGAGGTCGATCTTCGCAACCCAGTAGTGGACACGGTCGGAGAGGATCTCGATGAGCATCGGGCAGTTGGATTCCTTGACGATCTTCCTGACCCATGCCTCGTGCTCGTCATAGAATGCTTTCGTGCATCGGAACGCGGCCACGAGCTCTGTCTCGAAGTCTTTCCCCGTCTGCCAGCCAATTGTGAGCTGCTCCTCAAAGCACTTGAGGGCCTGCGGCATGTCAAGGCAGAGCGAGTGCATGTCGGGCATCGTGAAGCACCGGAGGCGCTTCAAGCCGATGACCTCTCCCTTCTGCTCGTGACGGAAGGAGTAGGTGGAGAGCTCGTACATCTTCATCGGGAGCTGGTTGGGCGAGATGTGCATGTCCCGCATGATCGAGAACATGCCAAAGCAGGCGGCAAACCGGAGCATCATGTCCCGGTTGTTGGATTTGAAGCGGTACTGGCGCTCGCCAAACTTTGCAGCGTGCTCATTGATTGCCTTGTCGCCAAGGTCGTACATGACCGGGGTCTCGACCGGTGTGCCCCCGTATTCGAGGACAAGGTGGAGCACGTAATCGGAGAGGAGGTCGCGGACGATCTTGCCCTTGGGCAACCAGCGGAGGCAGCCGACATCGCTCGCGGGCTCGTAGTCCACGAGTTCTTTTCCGCGCATCAGGTCCACGTGGGCCGGGTCGCCGCCGACCGGGACGGCAACGCCGAGTTCCTTCTTGACCATGCAGCCGAAGGGGGTGTCGTTGAGGTACTCCTTGTAGTCGTGCTGCTTCCCGTCCGGGGTCATGACGAACCAGTCGTGGGTGACCTCTTTTTTCGCCGGCTTGACCGTGGTCTCACCGGGAATGATGGTCTTGGAGAGTTCCGAGAGCGGGTGGCCTTTGCAGGAGAGCTTGAAGGATTTGTACCAGCCGAAGGGGGCACGCTTGACGGCAAAGCCTTCCGCCTCAAGGCCGGCTTTCAGCGCATTGAGTACCTTGATGGCAGTGTCGGGCGATGAGAGATCGCTGGAGAGGTGGGCATACGGGTAGACAACGATCTTGTTCACGTTGACCTGCCCGGCAGTCTTTTTTACTTCCTCAATTCCCTGGAGGATCACACCCTCAAGATCCTCTTCATCGATCGATTCAACAGCGCAGAAGGCGGTGAGGGCTTCGGTCTCCTTATCCGAGAGGACAGTACACTCCTCTGCCATCTTTGTCTTCTTTTTGGCTTCGTATTCTATGTAATCTGAATGAATGAGAAGAAGTCGCATAGATTCATCTCCGATCCGCTATGATCATCCGTATAAAATGGGTTTTCTTGGTATATTAAAGAGGTAAGTATGTGACACCACACTGAGTACGAAGAGTAGGGCATGGTTAAAAACTACTTACGTTCATTTATTCAGTTCTTTTAAGAAATTTTCCCTCCCTTTTTTTGCATTTTCGTATGATGGATTAATCTCCATAGCTTTTTCGAAATTCTGAATTCCGTCCTCATATTTTTTTAATTTTCCCATCAACACTCCTCTATTATACCAAGTTTTTGCATTATAGGGGTCGATCTCCAGTGCTCTATCATATAACTTAAGGGCTTCATCATATTCTTCCGAATTGCAAAGTTCAATTCCTCGACGACCCAAATCAACTCCAGTTCGTTCCGCTTTTTGGATTTTTATCGAAATTGCAATAAATGCAATCGTCACGATAGTTCCTAAAAACCCTGAAATCAATAATGAATAAAATAAAGCAGTCAGCGGTAGCGATATCGTATTATTATTGTAGATATGTTGAATAATTGGGATTACAAAGGAAAGACAAAACTGTGAAATCAAAACGGACGCTAGAGAAAATAATAAAATATACAATGAAATTGGCTTGCGGACATTAGATTCTCCCTTTTTTGGAAAAACGACGTTGGTTATTATCGCACAACCTAAAACGAATAATGTAATTCCACAAGCAATTGCAATAGCCGATAAAAAAAGTGTAATTACGATTTGATATGTCGCGTAGAGAAATATCAGGATACCGAGTATTAGTATGAGAAATGGTATGATGAATAAATACCGAATTACCAATCCTAACGGGAAATTAGGCATGTAATTTGATAAAAATTCAAAATATTCATCAAAAAAATTTCCTTTATTCAACTCGTTAAAAATCACGAGAAGAATGATAAATGCAATTAACAGACTTGAGCCAATTGAAATCTCAATGTAATTAACAGGTGTATTAAAAATAATGAGCGGAACAAGGGTATTTTTAAGACTTGAGATAAATTGTGTCAAGTAAACGGAAAGAGCAATAAAAACTCCAAATATTACAAATAAACTTGAGTTTTCAATAAGAAATTGTTTAAGATAAAACTCATCATTGTTTTCCTTTTTGACACCACATTTTTCACAAATTCTTGGTGTTAATGTTGTTGAATAATCCCATAACCCCCCACAATTTTCACAAAATTTTGGAAAAGTAATATTGGTATTTAGATCTTTTTTGCAGCTTGGACACTTGACTGCATTAGCAAATTCAATTTTTGATCCACAGAAGGGACAAAAATTTTTAGTTTTCATTAAACTCTAGATTAGTTTTCGAACTAAATAATTCTTTTAAGATTGCAATATGACGGTTTTGAAGAAGGAAAAACAAAATAACACATCTCAAAAATTTTCCGATCCCTCAATACAGAGCTTGGTTGAACGCAGTTCCTATCCATTTTTAAAATTCTTTTGAACAAATGATGGTGAACTTCACTCGTCCCGGCTCGGCTGCTACAGCCGGTTCGCGCGGTACCTCAGGTGCCGGAGATGGGAACTGGCCGCGAAGGCAACGACCCGGAAGGTACCCCCGGTTGAAGAGACCACCCACCTCACGGAAGGGAAGTCTCCGACGGAGACCGATCCTCATGGGAGTACCCCCGCCCCATGAAGGCCCCTTTTTCAAATCAGGCTTATTTCATAGATCGGGAGTCATTTTGACCGTATTTGTTTCAGCGATTTTTCACGAAAACCGCGAAATCGACTTATTCACCCGGATCGCCCGACATAAACTTCCGGAAACGCTCATTTTCGCCTCCGATTTCGTGCTTTTTACGTCAGCAGGCCTAAATCGTGCTAATAGAGCCCTAACAGATCGCGAAAGTCGCCTCCGATCAGGCTATGGAGCGTATGTTCCGACGGCCGGATCGATGGATCGGGGGGTGGGGGGTTTGTTTACACCGCCACTATAATGAGCCTGGTAACTAGTCACTGGCTTCTCCGGAATTTTTTTCAGAAGGAATGTTTTGGAAAAAATTTAAAAAAATCCGGTAAAAATTTCCCGGCCCCGCAATCAACCGGCCCGGAAAATCCGGCACTTACTCCCCTTTCCGGTTCCCATGATACCGCGAGAGCGTGGCTGAACGCTGGCCGAGATACTTGGCATCGGTCTTCTTGTCGTAGGGATTCTCCGCCCGCTCGGTGGTGTAGAAGACCAGCTGGCCGATGGGCATCCCCGCGTACACCTTCACCGGTCGCGCGTTGACGTTCGCCATCTCCAGCGTGATCGTGCCCCGGAACCCGGCATCGATCCAGCCGCCGGTCTGGTGGAGCGTGACGCCGAGCCTTGCAATGCTTGACTTGCCCTCGATCGTGGCGACAATATTGTCGGGCAGGCCGATGCACTCCAGCGTCTCGGCAAGGACGAACTGCCCCGGGTTCAGGACAAAAGAGTCCGCGTGAGTCTCATCAACATCTGATGTTACGCTCGCCTTGTCGTACGGGTCAATGACTTCCGTGCCGGGTTTGTACCAGACAAAATGGTTGCCGAGCCGGATGTCCACCGAGTTGGGCTGCACGAGTCTTGGATCGTAGGGATCGATTTTGATATGGCCCCGCGAGATGCGGTCACGGAGCTGCCAGTCTACGAGAATCATCGTCTCTATTATGGGTGCTGAAGGAAGATAAGAAGATCATTCGGCCGGTAGCGGGATTAAAAAAAGCAGATAAATTTTCACGTTACCGCTTTTTACCGGCCCGGTTTTCCGTGTGGTCGCTGTAATCCTGCCGTGGGCGGGTTATCGATGCAGTTTGGCAATTGCCGGTACATGAACGCACCGGGAAATTCGCGGTAAAGAACGTGCAGAGTATCGAAAAACAGATTGTGTACGCACCGCGTGCACCATTAAAAACTTTAAATTCCTTGTAAAATTTTGCAGCAGAGTTCGCTTGAAATTTTCCCGGCAATGTTTGATTTATTTTTTTCAACCAGGGTCTGCCCGGAATTTTTCAATCAAGGTCCGGTTGAAAATTTTCGCGCAGGGTCTGTTCAATTATTTCCGGCCCGGGCTCCCCCGTCCCCGCTGAAACCGGGGGCTGGCCGGGTCTCCGCGTAACGGTCCAGCCTTGAGCCGGTCATCGCATGCCGTTTGACAATTGTCCGGAACATGAACGGGCCCGGAACCGGCATGTACCAGAGTGTTTTGGCAAAAATGGCGATACCGGAATGGGTCGGGCAGCTCTTAAACCGGAGGGAGGGACGGATATCAGTCCGTAATGACACCGGAGCTTAGTACCGTTAAAAAACCCGCGGAAACCTGGGGGATGGACACCACATCTTCCAGCGAGATTCCAAGATTTTTCTGGCAGTCCATCGGAATAAAAAGCCGCCCTTTATCATCTTTTATACCAACAACAGACATGACACATCTATGTCTGACATCTCGTGTATTCTGATCGTCCTCATCGTCATCGCAGCAATCGTTTCCTCCGGGTGCACGCAACCCGTAACGCCGCCGCAACAAGCGGGGGGCATGGGGCCAAATCCCCCGCCCGAAGAGACCCGGGCGGCCCTCCAGCAGATCATGCATGCCGGTATCCACACCACCGGCATTCCCGGAGTCGTTATGGATATCGCAACCCCGAAATGGACCTGGAATTCCGCTGCCGGGAATGCGTCCCCGATCACCTGCGAAAAGGCACAGCCCGGCATGCGGTTTTTGATTGCCAGCGTCTCGAAGACATTTACGAGTGTTGCGGTCCAGAAACTGGCAGAAGAGAAGAAACTCTCGCTCGATGATCCCATAGCACGCTGGCTGCCGGCCGATCTTGTTGAGAAGATCCCCAACGGACGGATTATCACGGTCCGCCAGCTCCTCGACCATACCAGCGGCATCGCTGATTATGAAGAGGACTCCATCATTATCCGGGAATACCAGAACCCGGATGTCCCGGTAACGTACCAGACCGCAATGTGGCAGGGGATAAACGCAAGTCCACTCTACCCGCCGGGAACGAATTTCACCTACTCGAACGTGAATTACATCCTCTTAACCCTCATCATCGATAACGCGAGCGGAGTCCCTTACGAGAACTTCGTGACCCGGAACATCTTTGTCCCTGCAGGCATGAACGACACGTTCATCCAGGAGACCAACCACATCCCCGGGCCGCATATGACTGCTACCCAGCGTGGAGGGAATGGCATGTTTGCAGATTTGTCTGGCCTGTATGTCCAGTTCGATCGCGGCGCAGGAGATATTGTGAGCACGACGGCTGATCTCAACCGCTTCCACCGTGCACTGCGCGAAGGGAAGCTTATCAGCAAATCGTCGTTCGCCGCTATGGAAATACCATCGCCGCAATCCGGCAGTATGAGTTATGGTCTTGGGTATATGAACGGATTCGATGCGGCCTCGAATGTGACCACACAGGGTCACAGCGGGGGATACCCGGGTTCGTTCACGTTCCTGGATTACCTGCCGGAACAGGATACCTACGTTGCCATGAACATGAATTCCGCTGATATCTCAACAGATAACCTCAAGAAAATCCGCACGGCACTTCTCACGTACCTGAAAAACGGGACGTACCAGTGAGATAATTTCCCCGCACTTTTTTCTGCTGGGCCCGGGGGCTGGTCGGGTCTCCGCGTAACGGACCCAGCCGGGAGCCGGTAATCGTATGCCGTTTGACAATTGTCCGGAACAGGAACGGGCCGGACCGGGCAGGTACCGGAGCGTTTGGGAAAGTGGGTGTCCATCTCCTATCCTCAAGAACATTTCCGGTGTAAGTGGAAAGTTTAAACACGAAACACCATGCAACAAAACATAATGAAGCGATCTCTTCTTCTCGTTATCCTTCTCGCAATTCTTGCCGCTGGGGTATGCGTTGCCGGTTGTGCAACAAGCCTACCTGCCGGAACCAGCATATCGACATCACCCCCTAATACTGCTCAACAGGCACTCAGCTACCCGACCCCTGCAGAGTTCAACGGGACACTCGCAACATTCGACACGTACGCAGAAAAGGCAAGACAGAGATGGAACGTCCCGGGCATGGCAGTTGCTGTTGTGAAAGACGGGAAAATTATCTTTGCCAAGGGGTATGGCGTGAAGACAGCCGGGGGTTCTGACCCCGTTACAACGGATTCCGTGTTCCAGATCGGTTCTACCACAAAAGCTTTCACTGCCGCTCTCGTTGCCATGGAAGTGGACACCGGCCGGATGAACTGGAATGACCCGGTGATCCGGTATGTCCCGGATTTCCAGATGAAAGACCCGTGGGTAACAAAGGAGTTCACGCTTACCGATGCGCTCGCCCAGAGGAGCGGCCTTGACGAGAAATGGGGCCAGGACCTCTCAACGCTCGGGTACAGCCGGAGCGAGATGATCCATGCACTCCGGTACGCAGAACCGGTCACGAGCTTCCGATCCCAGTACCGGTACCAGAACATCCCCTTCATCGTGGCGGCAGCAGCAGTCGAGAATACAAGCGGGAAGAGCTGGGAGGAGAACCTTAAGACCCGGATCTTTACGCCACTTTCCATGACCAGCGCCTCTACCGGTTACGATGCGTTCCGGTCGGAACCCGACCATGTGAGCCTGCACATGATCGGGGAACTGCCCGATGGAAGCCTCGGGCCGGTGGCAGCGGATCCCGACTGGCAGTTTAATTATGCGACCGACACGTTAGGGCCGGCCGGCAGCATCAATGCCAATGTGAAGGATATGGCAACGTGGACGATCTTCCAGATGGGGAATGGGACATATGACGGGAAACTGCTCATGAGCCCGGAGAACCTGGCATACCTGCACACCCCGCAGATCCTGATCCCCGGAGAGACTACCGCCGATTCGAAGAGTTACTACGGTCAGGGATGGGAGTACCAGGAGATGAACGGTACGCCCCCGATTGTCCGGCATACCGGCGAGACGCTGGGCAACCATGCCTACGTGATGTTTGTCCCCCGCGAGAATCTTGGTATTGTCGTGCTCGCAAACGAAGCCGGGCCAAGCCTCCCCGAGGATGTGGGCAACGCGTTTTACCGGATGTATTTCGGTACATTCACCCCGGATACCCATGCAGAAAGCACCGACCCGCTCAAGGAAATAAAGGATTTCCTCTTCCATCCGACACCCGTCCGGCCGGAGCACCCGGTACCACCACTCCCTCTCGAGAGTTATACGGGATCCTATACGAGTGACGTCTATGGTCAGGCAACCATTGCAGCAGTGAACGGGAACCTGACCCTGACCCTCGGGAAAAAACCCGTGACGCTCTATCTCGCACCGTGGGACGGGAACTCCTTCAGGGCAACCTGCCCGGCATGGAAATGGGGGCCGGTGTACGATGGCAGGGTTGTGTTCAGCACACATCCTGATGGCACGGTCCGGCAGCTGACCACTACGCTCTTCCTGCAAAAGATGTTCAACCAGGACGCAACTTTTATCCGGGCCGGCGCAGCATAAGGTAAATCTCTTTTTCTTCCCCGGTCCCTGTTGAGACTCGGAGAAATTCATGGCGGGGCTTTTAGGAGAGTGTGCCGTACCGGAGAGGGCTCCGGCCACTCCGGAACCGGAATGTCCGGGCCCCCACCTGTTCCCGCAGAAACCCGGGGACTGGCCTGGTCTCCGGGTAATGGACCCGCCTTGAGCCGGCGATCTTGCCCGGGTGTTCGTAAAAATGATCGTCATGCGCCATAAGGCCCGTTGGCGACGTCCGGTTGTACTCCCCGGTTGTCATCTGCCTGGTGCAGGTAGAGAGAATACCTGCCTACCGCTTCTCTTCATCCTCACGAAACTCTGTTAAATTTCCCGTCCCGGTCCTATCCCGGTCCAGCAGCGCCGGGTCGATATGCCACTCGCTCCTGCGCAAAAGGCCGTGGAGGGTGCTCATCTCGCGGATGGTAAGGTTGCACCGCCCGAGAACCCGGCGGAGGAGGACCATCGTGTTCTCCCGCTTGAAATCCGGATGATGGATCTCGTCCAGGTACCGGTCAATATGCCGGTACAGGTATTCCATATCCTGCGGAGGGGCAAGCCGGATCTCCGGCAGTGGCAGGTTCGCGAGCTCGTAACAGACCACGCCCACCGCGTGCGAGAGGTTGAGGATCGGATACATTTCATGGGTCGGGATCGTGCAGATGATGTCGCTCCGCTTCACCTCTTCGTTGTTGAGCCCCCAGTTCTCCCGGCCAAAGAGAATGGAGATCCGGCCGTCCACGTCCTTGATCCGCTCGCGGAGTTCCTTTGGGGAATAGAACGGCATCCGCATCGCGTGGCAGACCGACTTACTCACCTCACCGGTCGTTGCAATGACGATGTTACTCCGGGCAAAGACGTCCTCGATGGTGCAGACATCTGCGCTTTTCAGCACATCCTGTGCATGCGATGCCCGGCCCTTTGCCTCCTCGCCAAGCTTGCACGGGTTGATGAGCACGAGCCGTGTGAACCCGAAGTTCTTCATCACCCGAGCGGCAAATCCCACGTTGCCATCGTAGAGGGGTTCAACAAGGACGATGTCAATCTCGGGCATAAAAAAAGATTACTGGACCGCGTCGACGGTCGCCTTCAGGACCGACGCGCCCTGGTCATACACCGCATTCCCGACAACAATCGTGTCGGCATATCTTCCCATCTGGGCTGCCTTCTCTGCGGAGTTGATCCCGCCGCCATAGTAAAGGGTGGCGTTCTCGACCGCTTCCGATGCAGCCTTCACGACCTCGGGATTGCCGAACATCCCGCTGTATTCGATATAGACGATGGGGAAATGGAAGTAGTGGTCAGCAACGGAGGCATACGCGGCGACCTCCTCGGCCTTGAGGTCACAGCGGGATTTTGTTACTTTCCCTACCGATGAATTTGGATTAAGGACAATGTAGGCTTCGGGGATGATAGACTCCCACGGGATCCTGCCCTGCTGAAGTTCTACCCACGCCCGGTGCTTCCCGACGATCCACTGGACATCGGTCGTATTCATCACGCTGGGGACAAAGACGTAATCGATCTCCTGCATGAGGACTGCGTCGGGGCTGGCCGGTTCCATGACCAGTGGCAGGTCGTAGGCCTTCACCTGTTTCTGGAGTGCGGCAAGGTTCTCCTGCGTGACGTTGAGCGTGCCCGAGAGCATCAGGGCATCCGTGCCGCTTGCGGCAATGGCATCGATGTCACCGGGTTTCAGCTGCTTGTCAGGATCGAGTTTGGTCACATGCACCCAGTCTTTCCACTTCATCGTAATCGCAGTACCATTGGCGCTTCCCCCACATATACCGGTATCCCTGCGAGCCCGGTAAGAATGCCCGGGGGAATGACAAGGAAATCACTGGTGGCCCGGATCGACCAGGGAAAAAAAGGGATTCAGAGCTGGATAACTGCGGTATCTTTTTTCTTCTGGAGAGCTTTTTTGAACTCCCCGATTTTTGCCTCCGGGATCCCGCTCTTTCCGGCAACCTCTGCAGCATTCGCGGCGAGGAGGGATCCCGCATCGATGATGTCGGCCCTGGACAGTTTTTCGAGCATGGACTCGCTTAACCCCCTGATTGCCAGCAATTGTTTCTTGCCGCGTTCGATCTGGAGTTTTGAGATCTTTTTCGGGACGGGTTTGTTGAGATATGCGCAGACCAGCCCCACATGGCGCTGTACGGTTCCCGCAGACATCCCGGTCCTCTCAATCAAGGCCGCCGGCGTGGTGGCGCAAAAGGCCTCCGGTTCAATGATGCCAGCTGCAATGTATTTCTTGAGGCTGACGGCGGGAATGCCGATCTCTTTGAGAATCTGGCTGTTGTATACGATCTTTGCATCGGTGAGCAGCTCCTCTGCTTCCGCGTCGCTGACCCCCGCGTTCTTCAGGGTTGTCAGGTCCGTCTTTGCAAGGAGTGAAAGTTCGGAAATCCCGGCTTCCTTGAGTGCGGTCAGGATCTTTGCAGAACTGCGCCCCCTGCGGGGGATGATGCGCTCGCGCATGAACTTGCGGCACTCTGAGCGCCTGCGCAGTTTTTCAAGGACAAGGCCCGCTTCGTGGATGAGCGTCGCGGCACGATCAGCGGGGATCCCGAGTTTTCTGGTAAGGACTTCGGGTGTACTGCGGGTAAGTTCAGCCACGGTATAGATGTGGCATGCCTGGATCCTGTCCACCAGTTCCTTATCGGCAGAAGGGATCTCCGAAAGGGACTCGCGGTTTGAATTGATCTGGTGGCAGAGCGGGCAGCCGATATCCCATGGGCGTGCCCCTTTCCGCACGAGCCGGACAAAATTGAGCTGGTGTTTCTCGCATTTCTCATCGGTGCGGACGGCAAAGCCCCACTGTGCCATCGGCAGGCCGATATTGAAGGTGCATTCAGGATAGCGCGAACAGCCGATAAACTGGGTGTTGCCACGGAGGTGCTTGATCGCAAGCGTCCCGCCGCAGACCGGGCATTTGCCCAGGTTCATCTCCTCGGCAGTCCTGTCCCGGATATCGTCGCCGATCACCTGCTGGTTTGCCTCGAGCTGGTCGAAGGCGTGGTGGAGCATGGTGCGGGATTCCTTGATCACGTCCTCCCGCGTCCGCTGGCTCTGCTTGATCAGCTGCATGTGTGATTCGAGGGTCTGGGTCATCACCGGTTTTGTGATCGTATCGGCATGCTGCTCGAGTGCTTCCGTCACGACCCTCCCGACAAGCGTCGGGCGTAACGGTGCGCCTTCAACGTATTTCCGGGATACCAGTTTAGCGATCACTTCGTGCCGTGTACTCTTGGTACCGAGGCCGAGTTCTTCCATCCGCTGGATCAGTTTGCTCTGGGTGTAGCGGGCAGGTGGCTGCGTCTCCTTCTCATCCAGCGTGACTTTTTTGATCGGGAGGTGTTCCCCGTTAACAAACTCCGGGAGGAGCGTCTCACGCGCCTCGCTGAACGGGTAGACCGCGTGCCAGCCGGGTTCTGCCAGTTGTCCGCCGGTCGTTGTGTACTCTTCCCCGTTTGCATCGAAGAGGATCTTGAGGGTCTTCCATATGGCATCGGGTGCAAGGGTGGCGAGGAACCGGCGGAGCACGAGTTCGTATATCCTGAACGCGTCGTCTCCCAGCTGCTCCCGGGTCGCCGCACCGGTCGGGTGGATTGGCGGGTGGTCAGTGGATGACTTCTTGCCCCGGGTCGGGACAGCACGGCGGTTCGCCATCACCCATTCGACATCCTTCTTAAACGGGGAGTTCCTGAGGGTCTTTAAGATCCCGTCGATGTCCAGCGATGCGGGGTACACGGTATTGTCGGTCCTCGGGTACGAGATAAAACCGTTCATGTACAGGTCTTCGGCAATACGCATCGCGTTTGCGGCAGAGAGCCCGAGCCGGGCGGCTGCTACGATATACGTGGTGGTATCGAACGGCGACGGGGCACGGTCCTGCTTGGTGCCGGACTTCACGTCCTTAACCACGAGTGGCGTTTTCGTCCGGTCCCGTGCCAGTTCGGCAACCGTTTTCTCGTGGAACCGGCCATTGGTGTGCCGGGCCTCGATCACTTCGCCTTTCTTCTCAAAATCAAGGGCCAGCTGCCAGTACTTCTCCGGCACGAATGCCTCAATCTCCTTCTCCCGGTCAACAATCATCGAGAGGGTGGGTGTCTGGACCCGGCCGACCGAGAGGATGTTCTGGCCCCCGCGGCGGGCGGCAAGCGAGATGAACCGGGTGAGGGATGCCCCCCACATCAGGTCGATCGACTGGCGGGCCTCCCCTGCAGCGGCAAGCGCAAAATCAAGGTCTGTTGTGTTGGTGAAGGCATGGCGGAGTTCCTGTGCCGTGATCGCCGAGAACCGGGCCCGGTCGATCGTGACCTTCGGGTTGACCGCCCGGACAAGCTCGTAGGCTTCCTTCCCTATGAGTTCTCCTTCCGTATCAAAATCCGTGGCAATCGTGACCCGGTCTGCCTTCCGCGAGAGCTTCTGCAGCAGGGAGACGATCTTCTTCTCGGTCGGGATCTTGATGGTCTTTGCATCGATCAGGTGACGGGGAGTCGCGTCCTCGCTGCGCCAGTTGGAATATCCCGGCTCGAAGTCGATCTCGACCACGTGGCCGCGGAGCCCGACCGTCGTTGTGTCCCCGAAACTGTACGTGGAGACACCGGTATCCTTGTGCTCGGTGATCTTCTTTCCTTCAGAGAGAATCTCCGCGATGCGCCGGGCCGAGATGTTCTTCTCTGCAACGATCAGGTGCACGGGTGTTACGCCTCCCTCTTTTTCAGCGCATCGGTAAGCATCCTGTTCAGCTCTGCGGGATCTGCTTTGCCACGCGTCTTTTTCATAACCTGCCCTACGAGGAAATTGAGCGCCCCGCCTTTACCGGCACGGTAGTCCTCGAGGGCCTTTAAGTTCTCATTGATGGCCTCTTCAATTGCAGCCGTTATCGCACCGGTATCGCCATCGGTCTTCGCAAGGTTGAGCCGGGCAACAATGCCCGCCGGGGTTTCGCGGGTCTCATTTTTCAGCCGCTGGTCGAGCATCACGCGGAGCACGTCAACACCGCTCTTGTCAGTGATCGTGCCTGCCTTCAATACCCGGACCAGTTCTGTAAAACTCTCCGGATCGACAGGATCAAGGTCCATGTCCCGATAATTCAGTTCCCCAATCAGGGTATCGGCAATCCATGTAGCAGCGAGTGGTGACAGCCCTTTCGGATCGGAGGCAACCACCTTCTCGAAGAAGTTGGCGAGTTTCAGTTCACCGGTCAGGGTCCGGGCATGGTTGAGCGAGCAGCCGTATTCTGCAATAAACCGTTCGCGGCGGGCATCCGGGAGTTCCGGCAGGACAATCCCCTCAACCCATGATTTAACGCGGAGGGGACGGAGGTCCGGCTCGGGGAAGTAACGGTAATCGTTCTCCATCTCCTTGCTCCGTGCAGACTGGGTGACGCCACGGGCTTCGAGATAGTGCCGGGTCTCGCGTTCGATCCGCTGGCCGCGCCGGATCAGGTTCTTCTGCCTTGTCACTTCGAACAGGAGCGCCTTTTCCACACCCTTGTACGACGTGATATTCTTGACCTCCACGCGCTCGTTTCCTTTGATCGAGATGTTGGCATCGACACGGAGCGATCCCTCCTTCTCGGAGTCAAAGACACTGAGGTATTCGAGCGTGGCACGGAGTTTGTTTAAGAACTTTCGGGCCTCCTTCGGGGAGCGCATATCCGGCTCGGAGACGATCTCGATGAGCGGGATGCCCGCACGGTTATAATCCACGAGCGAGTATTTCCCCCGCTCGACATTGCCCATGTGGACGAGCCGGCCCGGGTCTTCCTCGACATGGATACGGGTGAGCCGGATCTTCCGCTCCCCGCCCTCGTCGCTCTCGATCTCTAAGTATCCGCCTTCTGCAAGCGGCTTGTCGTACTGGGTGATCTGGTAGGCCTTGTCGAGGTCGGGATAGAAGTAGTTCTTCCGCGAGAACTCCGACTCGTGGATCACGGTGCAGTTCAGGGCCTTTGCCACCCGCATCGCGTACTCGATTGCCTTCTTGTTGAGGGAGGGCATGGCGCCGGGCAGGCCGAGACAGATGGGACAGACGTGGGTGTTGGGGCCGTCGCTCCGGTAGTCTGTATCGCAGCCGCAGAAGAGCTTGCTCTTCGTATCCAGCTGGCAGTGGACCTCAAGACCGACGATGACCTGGTCTTCAGCATCCGCCATATCAGTTCACCGCCTGTTCGTAGGCATAGGCAACGTCAACAATACGTTCGTCCTCGAACATCCTGCCCATGATCTGGAGGCCGACGGGCATACCTTCTGATTTGCCACAGGGTACTGAAATGGCTGGAATACCGGCAAGGTTTGCCGGCACGGTGAGGATATCGGCAAGGTACATGGAGAGCGGGTCGCTCTTCTCTTTCATTTTGAACGCGATGGTGGGCATGGTCGGTCCCGCGATCACATCGACATCCTTGAAGATCCGGTTGAAATCTGCCTTGATATTTTCCCGGGTTACCTGCGCCTTCGCATAGTACTTCCCGTAATACCCGCTCGAAAGCGCAAAGGTGCCAAGCATTATCCGGCGCCGGACTTCGGTACCGAATGCGGCGCTACGGACTTCCTGGTAGGCCTCGTGCCACGATCTTTTCGTGTCCGCGGCCGGGCCATACCGCACGCCATCGAACCGGGCAAGATTGGAGCTTGCCTCGCAGGTGCAGGTGACGTAGTATGCGGCAAGGGCATACTTCATTGAGGGGATATTGCACGGGACGGTGGTTGTCCCGAGTTCTTCGAGTCGGCCGATCGCCTTCTTTACAACGTCGGCAACCGCCGGATCAACACCCTCGCCAAAATATTCCTGTGGGATCCCGATCTTCAGCCCTTTGATATCCGCATGCGGGGTATGGGTATACGGCCTGTCATGGGTGGTGGAATCGTGGCGGTCGTGGCCGGCGATCACCTCCATCAGGGTGGAGACATCACTGACGGACTTTCCCATCGGTCCGATCTGTTCGAGCGAGTTCGCGTATGCGATCAGGCCGTAGCGGGAGACGCGGCCGTAACTGGGTTTCAGGCCGACGATCCCGCAGAATGCGGCCGGGCATCGGATGGAGCCCCCGGTGTCGGTGCCGAGTGCCATCTGCACCATGCCCCCGGCAATCGCTGCAGCGCTTCCGCCCGAAGAGCCGCCCGGGACGCGCCCGGTGTCGCATGGGTTGAGGGTGGGGCCAAAGGCGGAGTTTTCGGTAGTGGTCCCCATCCCGAACTCGTCCATGTTGGTCTTTCCGGCGATCGCGGCACCGGCATTCCGGAGGAGTTCTACCGCACGTGCGTCATACGGGGGGACGTAGCCTTTGAGGATCCGTGATGCGCAGGTGGTCTCGATGCCCCGGGTTGAGATGTTGTCCTTTACGGCAACGGCAACACCGGCAAGTTTCCCCTCAGTGTACGACGGCTTGTTACACACCCTGAGAAATGCATTGTACTTGTCGTCAGGTTCGAACAGGATCGATCTTTCCGCCACTACATCACCCGCGGCGCCTTGATAAAACCGTCTTCCTGTGCCGGCGCATTCCGGAGTACCTCTTCCTGCGGGAGGGAAGGCTCGACTTCATCCTCTCTCATTATATTGTAAAGGTCCCGTGTGGCAGCCGCATCGCCTTTCACCGTGTCAAGCAGGTCGAAATATTCGAGTATTTCGTTGAACTGGTGCGTAAAGGTGCCCAGTTCTTCGGAACTGACACCGACATCGGCCAGTTCCGCGATATGTTGTACGTCTTTTTCAGTGACCATGTTCCACCCTGATAATCTGGTCTATGTAATCTTGCATGGACGTTTTATAACCGTTTTTACGGGCAAGCTTCCTGAGGGTCGGGTAGACCCCGCTCCCGTATTGCATTGCTTTCTTCTCGTACCATGCGAGATCTTGCGGAATGTAGCGTTCTGCGACCGTCCTTAAAGGTATTTTCCGGCGGCCGTCTTTCACTTTCTCCGTTGCAGGGATTGCGCGCGCAGCGCGCACGACCCGGGTGTCAAGGTATGGCATCGAGAGGTACGCCCCGTAGAGTGCCGCTACTGCCTGGTCGCGGCGTGCCTGTCCCTCAAGACCGGCAAAGTCCCGTTCGAGATCTGCCTCGAGGGTTGAGGTCTCAAGGTACCGGGTATATCCCCCGAAGAGTTCATCGGCACCCTGTCCTGTGATGATGCGGTGGTACCCGTGTTCGCCAGCCCACCGGGCAATGAAATACAACGTGAGCGCGATGCCCGTGTTGACCGGGTCCTTTTTGGGGATCGTTGCCACTACTTCAGGGAGTGCCGATGCAATCTCATCCTCCGTAATCGTCGCATACGCGCAGGAGAGCCCGAGTGTCTCCGCCGCATGCCGCGCCTGCTTCAGGTCGTGCGATCCCTCAACACCAACTGCTACACACTCGCGTTGTGCGAGATATGCGACGAGTGCCGAGTCAATACCCCCCGAGAGGGCAACGACTCCTTCATCGCTGCGGAGTTTTACGGCAGTAACGATCGCTTCTTCGAGTGGCATCTCCATGGGAGCGGGGTTAATTTCCCCTTTCATCTCTCCGTTACAGATGAGCATACCCTTTTGGCCGGTCCCTTCCATGATGCCGAAATGGTCGCGGGCGCTGCACCCGTCCCATTTAAGAAAAAATTCTCCCCCAAAACGGAGGACCTGCTCCGGTGAGGTGCGAAGTATAGCCTCAATTGCATCCGGGCCGAGCAGTTTTCCGTCGATCTCGATCCAGCCGGTTAAAGACGGGGTTGTCATGAGGGACCTGTCATGTCCGTTACTGGACACGATCTTTTCATTCACATTCGTTTTTAACACATGTCTAAAGAATCCTTGGATTATACCCGGAGGTGATCGCATCCAATCACTGCACCGGGATACTCAGATGATTAGCAACTTGGCACTTAATGTGGGGTAAGGTTAAAACGATGGAATCTTTTTTTGCATACAAGGGTTAATTATTGGAGAGCGCGAGGAAAGACAGCCGGCTTATGGCGCCGGACTTAAGACCTCGTCGTGAAAATAGGTATGGGAGTAGTGGCGGGAGGATAGGAAAGCTGGCCAACTCCGCCGGACTTAAGATCCGGTCCTTAGTGGTTCTTGGGTTCGAATCCCAATCCTCCCATAAAAAAAATTGCGCGGAGCCTTTACCACTCTACCGCAGTCATCGTCTTGATAACCGCTTCTGCGAATGCTTTTGACGCGGACGGACCGTTGGCAGTGACAATTCTTGTATCGATGACCACCGGCTGGTTCACGAGCACTGCACCCCCGGCCCTCATCTCGCGGAACGCAGTGGGATTCTCCGAGTACGTGGCCTTCTTCCCTTTCAGGATACCGGCCCGGGCGAGGACTATGGGTGCCAGGCAGATCGCTGCAACCACTTTTCCCTTTTCCTCGAAATGTTTGACCAGCGCAGAAAGGATCTCGTCATCCCAGAGATGTGCGGGCGTCCCGTTCCCTCCAACGATGATAATCCCGTCATATTGTTTTGGTTCAACCTCCTCGAATGAGAGTGTTGCGGTGGCCTTTGCGTTCATCATTCCCGTGCAGGTGCCGCGGCGCGTGGACGCGATATCGTATGCGATGCCGGCCTTTGCCAGTGCCGCAACCGGCTCGGCGAGTTCCTCATCCCGGTATTTTTCCGGGGATATTGCAATCAGTACTTTCATAATATCCGGATCATTCTCTGTTCGCGCAGGATTATGGATATTGCGAATACTGCGGGATATAAAAAACAGGAAATATACTCACTATGCACCCGGTGGGGACCGGATCATCTCTTCCAGCCGGGCTTCGACTTTCCGGAGGGTGGAGATCTCAAGGAAAATGAGGATGTTACCCGCGATGTTGTACTCTTCAGATGAGAGCCTGACCTGGAAGAGGATCACGTCGTCCACATCAATCGTCATCTGGGCAATCAGCGAGGTGATCGCCGCATGCGCCATATCGACAACAAGGACCGGGGGCGAGGGGAGCATCATGAAACCAAGGAGGTCGGACGTGGCACTTAAAAACGAGGAGATCATGATATTGCCGACTTCGATAATCGTGCTCTGGTCCATCTCGTCAAACGTGTGCACTGCACCGGCAGAGCCCTGCATGATGCCCGCAGTCCGGATTGCCGAATCCCGTGGGAAGTGCAGGACCAGGAAACCCCCGTGAGGGATATCGCCTTGCAGTTCGAAGATGATCATCGTGGTCAGTTCATCGGTGAGGAATTCCCCGACCTTCCCGATGTCCACGATATTGATGTCGGGAACGTTCATCCCTATCCGGGTATCGAGCATCTGCGAGAGCGTGGTTGCAGAATGTGCAGCCCCGATATTTGCCATCTCCTGCAATGCATCCATCTGTTCTGAGGTAAATTCCATACGGCACCCGATCCTGCCATCTGGGAAGTCCACTGGCAGTACCATCTGTCTGCACAGTCCGTTGATTCGCTACGCTCATTCTTTCGATACTGCAGACAGAGAGATGGTCACTATCCAATCATTTATAATTTCGTACAACCAGCCCCAGGCACTTGTCGGGTCTTTTACACTTGATGGCCTTCAGTCTCCCTCGTTTGTCTGCGGCCCGATCTCTCCGTTTGCGCAGGATCCGATAATCTTTGCAACCCTCCCCACCCGTCCGTCATGGAGTTTTACTTTGATACCATGCGGGTGAAAATCTGAATGCGTAAGGATCTCTTTGACCGTGCCCCGTGTCAGCTTCCCGGTGCGCTGATCCTGTTTTTGGATGATATCAACCTGAAGACCTGCGCGTAGTGACGATCGTTGCTGTATGGTCATGGATGTGCCGCTGGTCCGGATATCAGAACCGGTAAGGGAGGGAATCAGGATTGCAGTGAAGGGGCATCATATGCCCCGAGACCTGCCTCTAAGTATCCTCTCACCGTTGTCCAGCTCTTCTGTTCCCCGAACATCAGCAGGTATATGTCCGTCCGGTATTCGTTCTCCTTTGGTTCGAAGATATTCCATTCGTTCTTGCCGGTAAGGGAGGAACGGACAGACACTTCAGCGTTCGGGTCTGCGTTGTAGTCCGCGTACAGCGAGGTCAGGTAAGAATAACACTGCCCTCCGGATGCGGGCGTCTCATCGTTTCTGCATTCTTTGGTGGTAACATCCTGCACGGGACGGAACATCGGGCTGTTCTCCACCGGGTCCCTGGTATCAATGAGGTGATTGGACGTTACATTCGTATACATCGTAACGGTAAACGGGTTTTTCGTGCTGGTCCCTTCAGGAGGGACAATCGAGGGGGTGGTAATCTTCACCATCGTTGATTTTCCCGTTCCGTAAATTTCAGTTTTCCAGGTGTCCGGGACGCCGGAAACCTCATGGGCGCTCAGTTGTGCAATGACCGGGGAATTTCCGTTCATGTCTGCTGGCACGGGAAGGAAGATGGTCACATTGGAGAGGGGTGAATCGGTGGTGATGGAACATGTATAGGAATACGTACTGGTGAGGGATGTCCGGTATGCGTTTTCCACGTATCCGTTGTAATTTACCAGAGCGACAGACGTCACAAGTAGTATGATGAAGAGACTCATGGTGATTTTTATGATCCTGTCCATAACCTTACACATCCCCCGGAGTCCGCACAGGCCACGTATCGCTGGTACCTGTGCGGTCCTTCCGGATTATAATTGGACTATATTGATCCATCCGGATTGAATACCTGTCGATAGAATTGTTGTGGTCCGGCCGGATTCCGGCGAATTACAGGCACGTTCCCTATTGTATCACTATCACTTTATGCTCAGGAAAAAAAGCTTCTAGTATGCCATCTCCCTGTTCCCTTATACTGCGGAATGTCTCCTTGGTGGGGGGGCGTGTTGCAGATATATCGGTACGGGAGGGTGTTGTCTCGCATGCCGGTGCCAGCGGACCTGCAGACCGCACGATCGATTGCAGCGATCTTCTCGTTCTTCCGGCAGCGGTTGACATGCACGTGCATATGCGGGGAGGTACCCAGTCGGCCAAGGAGGACTGGGAAAGCGGGAGCAGGAGTGCCCTTGCCGGGGGAGCTACCGTGGTGGTCGATCAGCCGAACACCATCCCCCCCATCTCAAGCCCGGATGCGCTCCACGCCCGCGTATATGAAGCCCGGTCCCACTCGCTCTGCAGTTTTGCCATCAACAGCAGCGTGACGTTCGATACACCCGTCAAAGGGATGTGGAGTGCCGGTGCACTGGCGTTCGGGGAAACGTTCTTTGCCCCATCCAGTTATGGCGAGGCGTTGTCGGAGGGGGAACTCAGGACAGCGCTCCGCGAGATCCACGCGTGCGGGGCGCTTGCCACGGTCCATGCCGAGGAGGTTGCAGATGGGAATGATACTGATCTGGTCTCCCACGACCGTCTCCGATCAGCGGCCGGGGAGCTCCGGGCGGTTGAAGCGGTCCGCCAGTGCAACTCCGCCGGGTGCCGGCTCCACTTCTGTCACATGAGCACGAACGCATCGGTCATTGCAGCAGCAGCTGCCGGGAGCGTTGAGGTGACCCCCCATCACCTGTTCCTGTCCCATGAGCAGTTTGAACCAACTGATGCGCTGGGCAAGGTGAACCCTCCCTTGCGGAGTGAGAAGGAACGACGGGACCTCTGGGCGGCATGGGATGCGATCGATGTCATTGCCTCGGACCATGCACCGCATACCCGTGCAGAAAAGCAGGCCCCGTTCCGCGATGCCCCTGCCGGAATTCCGGGGGTCGAGACGATGGTGCCGCTCCTTCTGGCGGCCGTGCTGGAGAAGAAGATCAGCCTTGCGGACGTGATCCGGAAGTCCTCGCAGGCACCGGCGGAACTGCTCGGGATTCCCCCGGCTGGTTTTTCACCCGGAGACCGTGCGGATTTTGCCCTCTATCCGAGATCAGCCCTCCCGGTGGATCCCGACACGCTCCACAGTCGGTGCGGCTTTTCACCCTTCGAAGGACTCCCCGCGGTATTTCCCCGGGCCGTGGTCCTGGGTGGCGAGGTCGTGTATGAAGAGGGGGAGTTCTCCCGGGGATCACCGGCATGGTTTGCCGGGAAAGGATTTTTTCCCCGGTGAACGGTTTCCTGTCGGCCCGGTTCTGCACATTCCCAAACCCTCATCATTACGGACATCGAATACGTAGTGCCGATACCTGCGCATCCATAGGTCCCCGGGTGATCGATTGACAAGCGTCTGGATATGATCCATGGGACAACCCGGGTGCGCGACAGGCAGACAGCCCGGCAAGGGTTTAAACACCGGTGAAGAACGGCAGCAGCCACTGGTGATCCGCGTGCGTTATTGCCGGGCGACATTTCTTCTTAATGGAGTACTATAATGCCGGGGATCGCCGATGCTCTTCTGGAAGACCATAACGGGACTGTCATTGCCATCGAGGTGACGGCCGGGGGGAAAAAAGAGGCATTCCCTGCCGGGTACAACGAATGGCGGAAGATGGTCGGGTGCCGTGTTTCGGCTCCGGCGCTCGAAGGCAGGGCGAACCGGGCGGTAATCGAACTGGTTGCAAGAACTCTCGGCCGGTCGACTGCATCGGTCAGTATCCTGTCCGGCGCAACATCATCGCAGAAGAAGATCCTGGTTACGGGCATGTCCCTGGATGATGTCCTCATAAAACTCGAAGGATCCGGTAAATAACCCGAAAATCCGCATTTTCTGCAGGCCTTTCGTATAACTGGATACTGAGAAGAAGAACCGGAAGTATCTTTAACCTTAACTATAAGTAATTCCGCGCGATATATATTTTTTATACCTATGATCAGGCTTTACATGCATTGCATGATACATGGGGGTGCGTTTACTTGTATTCACCGGATACTACCAAGTACCTTATTCACATCAGCCTCAGTGCAGAGGGGGTGGTCGAGAAACCTGACGTAGTCGGTGCCATATTCGGGCAGACTGAAGGGCTACTCGGCGAAGACCTTGACCTGCGGGATCTCCAGAGAACGGGACGTGTGGGACGAATAGACGTCCAGATCACGAGCAAAAAGGGCGAGACAAAGGGGGAGATCCTGATCTCCTCCTCGCTCGACCGGGCGGAGACGGCGATCCTTGCCGCCTCCCTCGAGACGATCGACCGCGTAGGTCCCTGTGTGGCGCACGTGGCAGTTGAATCAATCGAGGACATCAGGGTCAGCAAACGGAAACTGATCGTTGAACGGGCAAAAGAGATCCTGATCGAGCGGTTCGATGACGGGACGATCGATTCTGACGAACTGCTGGACGATGTCCGGCAGACCCTGCGCGTGGAGAAGATCGGGTCCATTGGTGAGGAGCATGCACCCGCCGGGCCGAATGTCATTGAGGCGGATGCCATCATCATTGTGGAGGGGCGGGCGGATGTCCTGAACCTGTTGCGGTACGGCATCAAGAATGCTGTGGGAGTGGAAGGGACCAATATCCCCAAGAGCGTTGTGGATCTCTGCGAGAAGAAGACCACGACAGCATTCTTCGATGGCGACCGTGGGGGCGAGCTGATCCTCAGGGAGCTCATGCAGGTCGCTGACATCGATTTCGTTGCGTTCTCTCCCAAGGGAAAGAGCGTGGAGGACATGACGAGGAAGGAGGTCATCAAGACGCTCCGCAACAAGGTCCCCGTAGAATATGTCCGCGACCAGTACTTTGAGACCTCGGCCGAACTCCCGGTAGACTTCAGGATCGGCCGGCCATCGTCCGATGCCGATGACACCCCCGAACGAAAAGGAAAAACATCGGCTCCGGCAAAACACCAGCGGGAAGCCGGCGGCCCCCTGAGCCTCAAAGAGCACATCGATGATGTGAAAGGGCAGAACACGGCACGTTTTTTAAACGACGAGCTGACGGTTGTCCGTGAGATGAGGTCGGATGAAGTGGAGAAGGCGATTGAGACCATCGATCCCGCCGCCACCGGCCTCGTCCTTGACCGTCCCGTAGACCAGAAACTCCTTGATCGTCTTGTCTGGAAAGGCCTTTCCTATGTTGCGGCACGGGATTTCAAGGGGATCATCAAGCGGCCGCTCTCGATCCGTCTCCTGAAGATGGGGTCGTAATTTTTTTTTATGTTCTGATGAATCCGAGACCTTCAAAACGAAGGTCAAGGATGAGAAAAGCCGGAGGTCCTAAAAGAACCTCTCGTATGTCGAAGACTCCGTTGCGTCGTCTTCTCCAACTCGAGGTTCTTCGAACCTCTCGTTAACACAAATTTATTTATGCTGCATATGACCATTCTACTGTCTGGAGTGGTAGCATGCACAAAGAGGAACTGATCAATCTTCACCAGATGCTTGCGGAGGTCAAGGATTACTTCGAAGAGATTAATCCCGATCTGAAATTTTCCCAATATACAGCGCTCAAGATCACCCCCTCCCAGCAGCACAAGAGCAAGATGGAGCACAAATACGCAATATTCGTGCTCGGCACCGAGATTGCCAACGCGATGAAAGAAGTGGATTACAGCTCGTCCAGCAGGATATCGGCCCGGATGAAAGAACTGGCCGACAAGACCTTGAAAGAGATGGATTTCCAGTAACTTTTTACCTGTTTTTCTGCCTCCGGCAGCGTATCCTTAAACATCCCAACCTTAAAGGTGCATCAGCGATCATTCCCGTTCATGGAGTATTTCACTGACACGGACATGGGTCTCGACATCGGTCTTGTCAACCGGGCGGTGGAATCGGCGTTCGCCGATCACGGGAAGGGGGATGTCCAGATGCCCCCCAAGGTGTACATCACGCTTCCTGACGGGGATTTCCGGACCATGCCGGCCTACCTGCCCTCGCTCGGGATCGCCGGCGTGAAGATTGTGAACGTCCATCCCGACAACCCTACGCAGGGCCTCCCGACCGTGATGGCCCTCACGGTGATCCTGGATATCGGGACCGGCGAGCCCACGGCAGTCATCAATGCGACCCGCCTCACGGACATGCGGACCGGTGCGGCCGGTGCAGTAGCATGCAAGTACCTCTCCCCGAAAAAAGAGATTGTCCTCGGTGTCATTGGCACCGGGCGGCAGGCAGAGGCACAGGTCGCAGCCATATCACGGGAACTGAAGATCCGGCAGATAAAGATCTGGGGCCGCAATGACGGGCATGTCCGGAAATTTACCGACCGGTTCATGGAGTTTCCGTGCGTGGCAGCACCGGTTGAGAAGGCCTGTGACTGCGATGTACTCGTCACGACGACCCCGTCAAGGAGCCCGATTGTCCGGGACGAATGGATCCATGAGGGGACCCATATCAATGCGATCGGTGCAGATGCGCCGGGGAAGGAAGAACTCGATCCTGCAATCCTCCGGCGGGCGCAGGTCTTCGTGGACGATCCGGCGCAGGCAGTTCATTCCGGTGAGATCAACGTGCCGATCAGTACGGGGGTATATCGTGAGGCGGATATTGCCGGGACGCTTGGGGAGGTAGTGATTGGGAAGAAACAGCGCCGGGATCCGTCGGCCATCACGGTCTTTGACTCCACCGGCCTTGCGATCCAGGACCTCGCGATTGCGAAGATCGCGATGCAGCACGGAAAGCGGATCGAGCTGCCGTTTCCGTGAACCAGAATGGTCCGGAGCAAGGGGGGGTCTGCGACATATCCCCTCCACTTGGATTTTAAATTGCCGGGCCCCCTCCCCCCATCATTTAATTTTTGGGAGGGGGTACCCCCTGCCCCTCCGGAGGTTGATGGGGGGTACCCCCCTCCTGCTGCATTTTCCGGAGCAGGGGTTCGCGTGGACCTCCGACGGTGAAGCGGTTGGCCGCAAGGGGGGTGGGCCCTCCTCTTGTGCCCGGAGGGGTACCCACCCCCTCCCCCCCGTTTCCGGAAGAGGAGGGGTCCCCCTACCCACCCCTCCCTCAGCGGGAGGGGTAGCTACCCCACTCCGGTTGGAGCCGGTCTGGTTGGGGTTCGTGTGGAGGTGTCGTCGGAGCGACGTTTTGTTTGGCTTGGTCTGGGGGAGGGGGGTACCCACCCCTCATGTGTCCGGAGGGGTACCTACCCCTCCCCTCCGGTTTCAGAGGAGGGGGGGTCCCCCTGGGTGCCCCTCCCTGAGTGGGTGGGGTGGGTACCCCCCGCTTAGTGGTGAAGAAACATTTCGGTGGAAATTGCGATGCACGCCGCCGCCCCCGGCGGGGCACATTCGAAGAATCCTATCGGATTCTTCTCAAATCAGTCCTCGCGGATGCGACGACTGATTCCCCGCAGCGGTTCAATGAAGGTTCATTTAAAATAACAGGTAAATGAGTAGCGTAAAATGTCGAGTCTTTTCAGAGATATGGCTGGAAAAGACCGCATCAGTGTTCTCCGAGTCCCGACGAGGCGTTTTGCGTGCAGGGTATCGCAATAATAGAAATGCTGGTAATAAAAAAACGAAAAAAACCGGAACTTAATTTACTCTTCCGTCTTCTTCGCGTACTTCTTCCACACCTGCTCGCGGTACACCGGCCCGCTGTTGTAGGTACAGAAGGGGATCAATTTCCCGTCGGGAGTCGCGTAGTGAATGCAGCACCGCTGGACACGCTCGAGATCGTAATTGTACTTGTCCATGAAATGCATAGTACCGATGAAGAGGGCATTCCAGTGGAACTCCCTGAGGGCGTCGAAATTCTGGCCGATCAGGGACTTGCTGATCAGTTTCCAGAATTCCGTTGTCGCACCCTGCTCCCCCTTCTGGACGGAACCGTGCATGTTCCTGACCCCTTCGAGCAGTGCCTTGTACTTATTGATCGTACCGCCTTTTTTCAGGGTCTCGGCCATCTGTTCGATCGACTCGAAGAAGGTGTCGACGTCCACCATCCGGTTGACCGGGATGATGCCCTCTTCGCGGGCAAAGACATAGGTCGCTGCCCCGCAGTGCTGGTGGGCCGTGAACCGGACCTGTGGCCGGCCGGTATATGCCTCGACAAGGTCGGAGAATGGTATGACGCAGGGTACCGGGTAGAAGTCGTCCTTCTTGAGGACGCCCCCCATCTGCTCTTCGATCTTCGCAAGGACATCGGGGATGGTGATACGGGACTTCTGGAGGTCATCGTCGCTTGCGGCACCGGTGAATGCGACCGGCTGGAAGTTGACTCCCCGCACAACTGCGATATTATCAATGGCGAACCGGATGATATCCCCAAGTTCATTGTCGTTTCTCCCGCGGATCACCGTGGGCACGAGGACGGTCCCGAGGCCGACCTTTTTGAGGTTATCGAGTGCCTTCTCGTGGATCTTCAGGAACGGGTTCGTCTCCGGGCTGACCCCGTCGAAATGGAGGTAGACCGTGTTCAGGCCGGCACTCTTGAGCTGCTGGGCAAGCGCAGGGTCCTTTGCCAGCTTGACCCCGTTGGTTGCGATCTGGACCTGGGGGAAACCCATTGCCTTGGCTTTCCTGATGATTTCCGCAAGATCGTCCCGCATGGTCGGTTCCCCGCCGGAGAACTGGACCGCGGGGGCGGGGACCGGCTTCTCGTCCCGGAGCACCTGGAGCATGCGGACGACATCGTCAAACGACGGCTCGTACACAAACCCGCATGCACGTGCATTGGCAAAGCAGAAGTCGCAGTCCAGGTTGCAGCGGTTGGTGAGATCGATATTTGCCAGCAGCGTCTGTGAGTGATGGTTGTTACAAAGACCGCAGGCTGTTGGGCAACTCTCCGGTGGCGCAGTGTTCTGGGGGTTTGCAACACCGTTTCCAACGGCATCGTACTCCTGGTACCGGTGATACATCCGTGCATCTGACCAGTAGAGATGCTTGAAGTACCCGTGTTCCGGACATGTCCGCTGTAGCCAGATCTTGCCCTCTTCTTCAACAATCTCCGCTTCCAAGACGGAATTACATGTGGGGCAAAGGCTCCGTGTCTTTTTTATCAGCATTAACGTCCACCCGATGGATGTTATTGATTGATTCCCGAAAGAGATTCCAGTTTTAGTAACCTTAATCTTTCTATCTGCTCTTTATTACAGGTATTGGAGTGCTACATTATTAGTATTGAGTTCTTCATAATACCATTGCTTTCAGCCCTGTGGATCATGCTGCCGGCTTACCTCCCCAATCCAGTGGCCGCATTGTGCGGCGGAGGTATTCCCATCGACAACGGGAAGAATTTTTCCGACGGGAAACGGATCTTTGGCGACGGAAAGACCTGGCGGGGGTTCGTTGCCGGCATCATTGCCGGCATTGCAATCGGCTTTATCCAGATCTGGGCGACTGGCGTATATGACCTGGGTATCCTTCCCCGGCAGACAGTAGTATCTGTCACACTCCTCGCGGTCGGTGCACTCCTCGGTGACCTGGTCAAGAGTTTCTTCAAACGCCGGTTCGGGAAAGAACGGGGATCGAAATGGCCGGTGGCCGACCAGTATGATCTCGTTGCAGGGGCGTTTATTCTCCTGTTCATTTTCAACCCGGCGTGGCTCTTTACCGAGGTCACGCTTGCGGCGTTCATCTGCATACTCATCCTCACGCCCCTGCTCCACCGCGCAACAAATATCATCGGTTTCATGCTCAAGGTCAAGGAGGTACCATGGTAAAGAATTCCCTTGCAGAGATGCTTATACGGTTCAGGGCAATCGAGTTCGGGGATTTCACCCTTGCATCCGGTGCGAAAAGCCCGTACTATATCGATGTGAAGACCGCTGTGACCCGCCCGGAACTCCTCTCCGCGATTGCCGGCACGATTGCAGCAGTGCATGATTTCGATGTTGTCGCCGGTGTCGCCGTTGGGGGTGTCCCCCTCTGTGTTGCAACCGCCCTTGCGAAGAACCGGCCCTATGCGATCATACGTGCCTCGGAGAAGAGCCATGGCAGGAAAGGAGTGATCATCGGGGATGTGAATGATAAGGATGTCCTGCTGGTCGAGGACGTGACGACTTCCGGGGGTTCTGCACTCTATGGGATCAATGCCCTGCGGGATGCCGGGGCACGGGTAGACCGGGTCGTCACGGTAGTTGACCGGGAGCAGGGTGCAGAAGCAATGCTCGCGTCCCATGGTATCCGGATCATCCCGCTCGTCAGGCTGCACGAGATATTAAAAGAGTAAGGAATTTTTATTCCCAGCGTACACTAGGAAGGTACTATGAAGATTCTTGTTGTTGGCGGGGGTGGCAGGGAGCACGCGATAGCTGCAGCCCTTGCCCGCAACACAGCGACCACGGTTTTTTCGGTGATGGCAAAACGCAATCCCGGTATCGAGGGCATTGCCAAAAATGTCCTTCTCGTAAATGAGACTGAAGTCCCCCGGATTGTTACGTATGCTAAGGAGAATGGCGTGGACTTTGCCTTCATCGGCCCCGAATCCCCGCTCGAAGCCGGGATCGTGGATGCTCTCGAAGGGGAAGGCATACCCTGTGTCGGGCCCCGGAAAGCCGCTGCCCGGATCGAGACGGACAAGGCATTCTGCCGGGACATGATGGAACGCAATGCCATCGAGGGATGCCCGAAGTACCGGGTCTTTCATTCAGCTCCTGATGCCGTGGATTTTATCACCGGGTATGACGGCGATCTTGTGGTCAAGCCGATTGGGCTCACCGGGGGAAAAGGGGTACGGATCATGGGCGAGCAGGTGGACCGGGCCGGTGCGATCGAGTATGTCAAATTCTTAAACGGGGAGGCCGTGCTTGAGGAGCGCCTCATCGGGGAAGAATTCACGCTCCAGGCATTCGTTGACGGCACCCACCTCATCCCCATGCCACTCGTACAGGATCACAAGCGGGCATTCGAGGGCGATATCGGGCTGAACACCGGGGGCATGGGCTCGTATTCGATGCCGGACCACATGTTGCCGTTTGTAACAAAGTCCGATTATAATAAAGCGATCGAGATCATGAAAGCCGCAATTGCTGCCATGGAGAGGATGGGCCAGCCGTACAAGGGGATCCTCTACGGCCAGTTCATGAATACGGCACAGGGCCCTAAAGTGATCGAGTTCAATGCACGGTTCGGGGACCCGGAAGCGATGAATGTCCTCTCCCTCTTAACCTCCGATCTCTCGGAGGTCGTGCACCACATTGCCGAGGGCACGCTCCTCCCGTCCCATGTTTCCTTTGATACCCAGGCCACCGTCTGTAAGTACCTGGTCCCGGAAGGGTATCCAGAATCTCCCGGTGCCGGTGAAGTGATCACGGTTGGCCCCCACAGCAACGCACTCCTGTACTATGCGAATGTCGAGAAGGCCGGAGAAAACCTTGTTACCCAGACCTCGCGGACCCTTGCCTTTGTCGGTATCGGGGAGACCCTGGATCAAGCGGAGCAGGCAGCCGAGCAGGCAGCCTCCGAGGTCAAGGGGTGCGTGCGCCACCGCAGGGATATCGGGACAAATGCCCTGCTGGAAAAACGTATCGCCCACATGAAGGAGCTTCGATGAAGAAGGATTTCATTTCAATACTTGATATCAACGAACCTGAGCTCGAACAGCTGCTCTCTGAAGCGCACGAGCTCAAACGCCAGAAGAGGGCAGGGACGACACACCTGCTGCTCGCCGGCAAGACCCTTGCCATGATCTTCGAGAAGTCCTCGACAAGGACGCACATCTCGTTCGAGGTCGGGATGAACGAACTGGGAGGGCACGCCCTCTTCTTAAACGCCCGCGACATGCAGATCCGGCGGGGTGAGGAGATCCGCGATACGGCGAGAGCAGCCTCACGGTACGTATCGGGAATGATGATCCGGGCCTACAAGCACAGTACGATCGAGGAGTACGCAAAGTATGCAACGATCCCGGTTATCAACGGGCTTTCTGACCTTGAACACCCCTGCCAGCTCCTTGCTGACATCATGACCATGCAGGAGCATTTCGGGTCAACCGATGAGCTCAGGGTTGCATGGGTCGGCGACGGGAACAATGTCTGCAACTCCCTGATCCTCTCAACAGTTCTCACCGGTCTGGACGTTACGGTCGCGACGCCCAAAGGGTATGAACCGGCTGCGGATCTGGTGGCAAAGGCACGCGCCCTTGGCGGAAAAGTGGCTCTCGTACAGGACCCGGAGACCGCTGTCAAGGATGCCCAGGTGATCGTTACGGATACCTGGATCTCGATGGGCGATGAAGGCGAGAAGGAAGAGCGAACGAATGTCTTCAGGAACTATACGGTCGATTCCGACCTGATGAAACTGGCATCTCCCGATGCACGGGTCCTTCACTGCCTGCCGGCACACCGCGGCGAAGAGATTACCGATGAAGTGATGGAAGGCGGCCAGAGCCTTGTGTGGGACGAGGCGGAAAACCGTCTTCACGCCCAGAAGGCGCTGCTTGTACGTATGCTGAAAAAATAAAAAATAAAAAAAATCTTACTTTTCTTCAACGAATGCCTTCAGCTGGTCGATCATATATTTCTCAACCTCGCGGACCACGTCCAGTTTTCCACGGAACGCGAGCAGTTCCCGCTCATCGCCATCCATATTGGCGAATTTAAGCCGTTCCTTGCGTTCAACGACTTTAACATCGAACTTCTCTGTCACGTCAAAGATGATTTTTTGAGGTACGCCGGGCGGGATGAGGACATCGAATAGTTTTTCGTCTTCTGTATCGGTCATGACTGTTCACCAGACTTATTTACCTATCTTAATCCGCCGGCTCATAATACATGGGCCCCCGCGGACGCCCCCGATCGGATTTTTGGGCTTGCCAAGGGAGTTCATGCACCGTCCCATCAGTGCCGCGCCGCGGGCCAGCCCGTCATCGACGAAGACAAGGTGATCGTTCGGGTCATCGAAAAGGTTTCGCTCAATAATCCCTTTAAGGATATATTCGGGTTTCCGCCCGGAGATCGCGGCCCTCCCGGTAAACCCGATCGATGAATTTTTCAGGACAAGGCCCTCTTCGACAGCAACATCGACCAGGCGCAGCGCCATGCGGGTACAGACACGGTCAATCACTTCGTTCAGGGTCGACAGCGAGTATTTCTTGTGGATTTCTGCACCTATCTCGATAAGCCGGGGGAGATCGCTTGAGTTCTCTCCGCAGTCGCACCCGATCATCGCAACACCGGATTCCTTTGCGATCCGGGCATTGACCGGGACACGCCCGAAGCGGTTTCGTTCCGGGGGAACAATGCAGATGTCGATATACTCGTGACAGTGCTTCACGTACTCGTCCACAACACGCTGGTTACCCCGGCTGAACAACCCGCCCGTGACACTGTGTTCACCAAAAATATCGAGTGCGGTGCCCGTCCGCAGATGGACAAGGCCGGTCCCCCGCACGATTGCATCCGGTATCGCCCCTGCAAGGCCGCAGAAGTTCCCGACGGTTTTTGCAAAGGGGTTCGGTGCATCCGCCGGCACATCGCTGGTGATCCTCCCGTCAAGGGTTGTACCAAAATCGATCGTGACGCAGGGATTACGGAAATCGACGGGGGTCCATTTTGCCCCCTCCTTGATCCCGGCCATCGCGAGTTCCCCCTCCATCTCGTTTGCCACCATCTCGACACCGGTTGATCCGAGAGGGGGGATCACACCGGCAACAGCGCCGACAAATACCACCTTGTCGGCAAAGCTGAACGGCTGGAGTTTCTGGGACTGGTTCTCCTTTGACATCGGGGGCGTCATTTTACGGGGGGGAACCCCGGCGATGAGGCAGCCGTTTGCGAGCGAGATGACAAAGTCCCCGACCTGGTCCGGGGACTCCATCTCTGCTACGACACCGGTACTGCGGACAACAAAATCCAGTTCGTCTTTTATATCAAGATTGGCATCCCTGTGACACTTGATCAAGGTATCCCGCACAAGCTCCGTCACCGATTCACGGGTCAGCTCGGTCCCGTCAAGCGTTGCGCCAAAGATGGTCTCACCCGGTTTCGGGGGGCGGATATCCCGGCTCATGCTGACTGTTTTATTGATGACATACGACATCCCGGTCTCAAGACTCACACCGGTAAGGATGCACTTTGTCGTTGTGTTGCCCATCTCCACGGATCCGACAATAAAATACGGTTTGTTTTTATATTCGGGAATATTCATGCCTGCCCCGTGGGTGATGGATGGCGGTGGCGGGCTCTCCACGATATGCGGTCTGGGTTTTATGAATCGGGAAAAAAAACTGGGGCACATATACTCCGAATCTTGTCTGGCACTCCATATAAGTTTCTGTTTGGTGAGTCTCACGGAACGTGAGGCGAACCAAGAGAAGAACGCATCAGCGTTCTTCGACATGATGAGCCTCATTGCCTCATGGTACGTAAGGTGTGTCAGGAGAATGCTGAGAGTCATCAGACTCGAAGCATGAGAAGACCGCAGGTCTTCGAAGAATTGCGGGGCAATCTTCGACATTGGAGGGGTTGCAAAACCCCGACAAGGAGAAGAATTGCGGAGCAATTCTTCGACCAGTTTGTGAAGGGGGACTTCACGCTAAAAATTGTGACTGCACCGGATAGGAAAATTCAGCAGGATGGGTGAAAAATGAGAGAATCAGGCAAGAATTACTTCCCCTTTTTGTCCTGCATCTGTTTTACCATACGGGCCTGGATCCCGAAGTACTGCGAGACCCCTATTGCATGGCACTGGTCGATAGTTGCGCTGTCGAAGGAGACCATATCACTGGAATAGATCGCATCGGGAGATGTCCTGCCAAGCACCCGCACACTGCCTTTGTACAATTCGAGGTCCACCTTTCCGTTCACCCGTTTCTGGGTGGTGTTGATGAATGCATTCAGGGCGGCATAGAGCGGTTCATAGACCAGCCCTTCATAAGCGAGTTCCGACCACTTGTCATCCACCATTCGTTTGAACACGAGTTCCTCGCGGGTCAGGGTGAGGCTTTCGAGGTCCCGGTGGGCGGCAAGGATAACGGTGGCTGCGGGGTGCTCGTAATTCTCGCGTGCCTTGAGTCCGAGGATACGGTCCTCGATCATGTCGTTGCGTCCGATGCCATGCTTTCCAGCGATGACATTCAGTTTCTGGATCATCTCGTACCCGTCATACTTCTTCGTGTTCAGGGCAACGGGAATCCCTTCTTTAAATGTCAGGGTGATCTTCTCCGGTTTTGACGGGGCTTTGTCGGGTGAGACGGTCCAGAGATAGATCTCTTCCGGCGGGTGGTATGCAGGGTCCTCGAGTCGGCCTCCCTCAATACTCCTGCTCCAGCAGTTCTCATCCATGCTCCAGGGCTTGTCCTTCTTTACCGGCACCGGGATATTGTGCTTCTTTGCGTAATCGATCTCCCAGTCACGGGTCAGGTTAAGTTCACGTATGGGTGCAACGACCTCAAGACCGGCACTGCGGATAATAAAATCGAACCGGAGCTGGTCGTTTCCTTTCCCGGTGCACCCGTGCCCGATTGCAGTTGCTTGTTCTTTTCTGGCAATCTTTACGACCTCTTCAGCAATGAGGGGTCGGGCGAGGGACGTACCCATCGGGTACCCTTCATATGATCCGTTCGCCCTGATTGCCGGAAAGATATGCCCTTCAACGAACTTTTTACGTACATCGATTGTGTAGTGGCGGTCTGCGAGTTTTTTACCTTTTTTAGTTGCGACATCGATCTCCTCGTCCCGCTGGCCGACATTCACTGCTACTGTAACAACACGATCGTAATCATACCGTTCCTTTAAGAGCGGGATGCAGATCGAGGTGTCAAGCCCGCCGGAATATGCAAGAACAATGGTGCCTTTTCCCATGCTTCACTCCATTCGCTTTATTGCGCTTAAACCATTGGCAGTACCAGCATATATGTTCAGGGGACGGATTGGCGTTTCCCGATACTGAAAAGGAATGGTTAAGAAGAATTTTTTTCAAAGAACAAAAAAGTTGTTCAGGCTGTTGATTCCTGAACCCGGTTATCGTACTGGTTTACTGGACTACAATTTTTCCTTCAGTTGCAGGCTGGAATGGTCCGGTGGTGTAATCGAATGCTCCGACTTTGTCAAAGATTACTGAATAGCTACCGCCGTAGGGGATCTCGACAGGGTTCATAGTTCCAAAGTATGCACCGGTCTGGACATCATCTGCCTGAATACTGTGTGGCTTGTAGGGATCGGTGTTTGCCCAGACAACCTTGGTTCCGACTTTCACGTATGCTGTCGCATCAGGTATAATGTTCAGGTCCTGGGTGAAAGTGATCGTGTATGTCGGTATCATTGTTTCAGTAACGGTTGGTGTAACATTGGCAGTCTTGTTGACAACAACAACAACGACTTCCTTGGTTGGTTCAGTGATTGGGGCTGCGGTAGCGACAACAGTCGGGACCGCGGTCGGAGCGGTTGTGGCCGCAGGTGCTGCCGGTTGGGATGTGCATCCCGCGAGCAGAATCCCGATGAACAGGATTGCAAGAACAACAGATAATTTCTTCATGCATCTTTTTTTGTTATTTCGGTATATAAGGATATTCAATTCTTTTGGATAGTTTTCCGGACAGCGCAGTATACGGATCGGGTCCGGCTTTTTTTCATAAAATAAAAATAAGCCCGATTTTGGGAGTTTTTACCAATAATCCCGCAATTACTCCAGATAATGGCTGATCGGCTCAAGGGTCAGTTTCTCGCGCTTGATGGCATCGATGGCAAGTGCAGCAGCCCGCGCTGCCTGAAGGGTCGTAATATAGGGGATCTGGAGGTCCACTGCCGCACGCATGATCTGGTAATGGTCCTGGCGGGACTGTCTGTCCTGGGGAGTGTTGATGATAAGTCGGATCTCACCGTGGCGCATCATGTCGAGTACGTTGGGTGAGCCTTCCTGGACCTTCCGCACGAGGTTTGCCTCAATCCCCGCCTCGTACAGGTAATCCACGGTCCCCTCCGTTCCGTACAGGGTGAGGCCGAGATCGCGCAGTTTACGGGCAATCGGTATCGCCTCATCTTTCTGTTCCATATTCACGGAGATGAAGATATTCCCTTTGAGGGGCAGCTCGTTATCGGCAGAGAGGCAGGCTTTGTAAAACGCGAGCCCGAAATCGTAATCGATGCCCATGACCTCGCCGGTGCTTTTCATCTCGGGCCCCAGCATCGTATCGACCCCAATCAGCTTATTGAACGGGAGCAGCACCTCCTTTACCGCGACATGCCGGATCTCGCGCTCCCGGTACCCGAGGTCCCGCAGTTTCTTGCCGACCATGACCTTGGCGGCGATCTTTGCGACCGGGATCCCGGTTGCCTTTGAGACGAACGGCACCGTGCGGCTTGCCCGGGGGTTTGCCTCCAGCATATAGACTATGTTGTCCTTGACTGCCATCTGGAGGTTGACAAGACCTATGACACCAATCCCGAGGGCAAGTTTCCTCGTGTAATCCCGGACAGTATCGATAATGGATGGGGGGAGTGACTGGGTCGGGATGACACAGGCAGAGTCCCCCGAATGGATGCCGGCCTGTTCGATGTGTTCCATGATGCCGCCGATCAGGACCTCCTCGCCATCGCAGACGGCATCGACATCGAGTTCGATTGCATTCTGGAGGTAGGAGTCGATCAGTACCGGGTGGTTCCTGCTGACACGGACCGCTTCTTTCATGTACGTCTCGAGTTCGTGTTCATCGTGGACGATCTCCATCGCACGACCCCCGAGGACATAGGAAGGCCTGACCAGGACCGGGTACCCAATCTTCTCTGCCATGGCATGTGCTTCACTCTCGGAATAGGCAGAGCTGTTTGCAGGGCAGGGGATGTTAAGTTTCTTTAAGAGCACGCTGAACCGGTCGCGATCCTCGGCAATGTCCATGGCATCGGGGCTGGTCCCGAGAATGCGGGTGGAAAGGCCGAGGCGCTGCATCTCTTTCTCAATGGGCACGGCAAGGTTGACCGCGTTCTGCCCGCCGAACTGGACCATGACGCCGAAATACCGGTCGGTTTTTAAAATGTTGATGACGTCTTCGAGCTGCATCGGCTCGAAGAAGAGGCGGTCCGACGTATCAAAATCCGTGGAAACGGTCTCCGGGTTGTTGTTGACGATGTGGACCTCCACACCCTCTTCCTCCTTCAGCGCCTTGACCGCATGGACCGTGCAGTAATCGAATTCAATACCCTGGCCGATCCGGATCGGTCCGGATCCCAGAATGAGAACTTTCTTTGAGTCTGTCGGGACAATTTCACAGTCCGGTTCATACGTGGAGTAGAAATACGGGGTTTTTGCCGGGAATTCAGCGGCACACGTGTCAACCATCTTATAGGCAGGGGTACCGGTAATGGCATCAATTTCCTGCTGTGTTTTCCCGCTGATCTGGGCGATATCTGCGTTGGAAAACCCGTATCCTTTCGCCCGGATGATATCATCCCTGCTGCAGGCTCCTGAGGCAAGGCGTTTTTCATGTTCCACGATATTTTTGATCTTTTCCAGGAAGAACGGCGTGATTGAAGTAAGCTGGACGATCTCGTCAATCGTAAAGCCCTGGCGGAGCGCATCGAAGAGGCAGTGGAAGCGTTCGTCCGTGGGTCTGGACAGGATCATGCGGATCTCGCTTGGGCTCGTGTGGGTCTGGACATCGGTATCGAGCGACCTCTTGGCTTTCATGAAGGCCTCTTCGATCGTCCTCCCGATTGCCATCACTTCCCCGGTGCTCTTCATGGCAGTGGTGAGTGTCCGGTCGGCACCCTTGAACTTGTCGAACGGCCAGCGGGGAACTTTAACGACGATATAATCGATAGCAGGCTCAAAAGACGCCGGAGTGCAGCCGGTTACGGTGTTGGTGATCTCGTCAAGCCGCAGGCCGATGGCGATCTTTGCCGCCACCCGGGCAATCGGGTACCCGGTGGCCTTGGATGCAAGTGCCGATGAGCGGGAGACCCGGGGGTTGACCTCGATGACGCGGTATTCCCCGTTTAGGAAAGCGAACTGGACATTGCAGCCACCCTGGACATCGAGTGCCCGGATGATCTTGATGGCGGCGCTGCGCATCATCTGGAACTCGTCATCGCGGAGGGTGAGGATTGGTGCCACGACAACACTTTCGCCCGTGTGAATACCCATTGGATCGACATTTTCCATACCGCAGATGATGATACAGGTGTCAGCCGAATCGCGCATGACTTCGAACTCGATCTCTTTCCAGCCAAGAACGCTCTCCTCGATGAGGACCTGGTGGATGCGGGAACGGGAGAGTCCCAGTTCAACGATTCTGAGGAGTTCCTCGCGGGTCCGGGCAATCCCTCCCCCGGCGCCCCCCATTGTATACGCGGGCCGGACTACGGCCGGGAGCCCGATGGCCGCGATCGCATCGTCAATCTGGTTCAGGCTGGTCAGGATGACGCTCTTCGGGACCGGTTCGCCAATCTGCTGCATGAGGTCCCGGAATTTTTCCCGGTCCTCCCCTTTGTAGATTGCTTCGAGGGGGGTCCCGAGGATCTCAACATCCTTCAATGCCCCCATTTCAGCGAGCTCTGCAGTCATGTTGAGGCCGGTCTGACCCCCCATGCCCGAGAGGATCCCGTCAGGCTTCTCCTTTGCGATGATCTTCGCGATGATATCCGATCGGAGGGGTTCGATGTAGACGGCATCGGCCATCTCCGGGTCTGTCTGGATGGTGGCAGGGTTAGAGTTAACGAGAACGACCCTGACGCCCTCTTCCCGCATGGCACGGCATGCCTGGCTCCCGGAGAAGTCGAACTCCGCGGCCTGGCCGATCTGGATCGGACCCGATCCGATGATCAGGACCTTTTTGATATGCATCTTCTTGGGCATTATCCGAGCCTCCGGAATACACCGTCAAAATAGTGACATTCAGTATCCTGGGGCCCTGCATGGGCTTCCGGGTGGAACTGGACGCAGTTGATCTTTAAGTCCTCGTTCTCGAATCCCTCAACGGTCCCGTCATTGGCGTTGACAAACGTGACCTCGCACCCTTCCGGCAGGGAATCGGCGTCAACTGCAAAACCGTGGTTCTGGGTGGTGATAAAGATCCTGCCGTCATAATACTTGACCGGCTGGTTGGCCCCGCGGTGGCCGAACTTGAGCTGGTACGTGTCCCCCCCAAGGGCAAGGGCCGAGATCTGGTTGCCCATGCAAATACCAAAGATCGGAAGTTCACCGATACAATTTTTCACGGTTGCGATGGTTGCTGTTGCCTGTTTCGGGTCGCCGGGCCCGTTGGTGATGAAGAGGCAGTCGGGCTCGCACCCGAAGATCTCGTCATGGGTGGCATTGTGGGGGAAGATGTAGAGATCGCCTTTTCTCCGCGTGAGGCTGGTGAGGATATTGGTCTTGAGGCCGAGGTCGATGATGGCAACCCGTTTTCCCTTTCCCGGGATCCGGTAGGGTGCCTTGCAGGAAACCTCGGGAATCGGGTTGCATTCAGTGACAGAAGGGGTCTTTCTGGCGAGTTTTACGGCATATTCTCCATCGTCGCTGCCGACAACAAGTGCTGCCCGCATGGTGCCGTGGACGCGGGTCTTGATCGTGAGGCTGCGGGTATCCACACCGGACATCCCGAGCAGTTTCTTCTGTTCGAAATATTCGCGGATTGTCGGTTTTGTATCGGGGGCGTCACAGATCTCACGGCAGATCGTCCCGAGCACCTTGATACTCTGGCTCTGCATATTCTGCACATCGGCACCATAATTCCCGATTGTCGGGAATGTGAACATAAGGATCTGGCCGAAGTAACTGGGGTCCGAGAGTGCCTCCATGTACCCGGTCATCAGGGTGTTGAAGACGAGTTCCCCGGAACATTCGCCCTCAACACCGAATCCATTTCCTGTAACATACTGCCCGTCCTCAAGACCCAGAACCGCCTTCATGAATTACCCCTTCACGATTTCCATAATAGTTATGCCTGAATGGTTATTAACGATAGTGCAGGCAGGATTTGGACCGGCCGGGAAAAGCCGGGGTCCTCTTTTTTATCATCTGCCGATCAGGGAGTCCTGCCACGATAAACATGCATATAAGCGATGCATTCCGATATTGGATCGTTACCAGAATGGAACAGAGGTGAATCAGAATGGGAACACAAGGACAGAAAATTGTTGGAAGTGATGTCAAGGATTTTGTCGGCCTGCTCAACAAGGCATACTGCGATGAATGGCTCGCCTACTACCAGTACTGGATTGGTTCCAAGGTCGTAAAAGGCCCCAACAAGGAAGCGGTCATCAGCGAACTCACGCTCCATGCAACCGAGGAACTGAACCACGCAACCCTGCTCACCACCCGTATCATCCAGCTGGGTGGGACCCCGGTAACGAAGCCGCAGGACTGGTATAAGTTCACCAACTGCGGGTACGATGCTCCCGATGACCCGTTCATCGTCAAGGTCCTCGAACAGAATATCAAGGGCGAGCAGTGCGCCATCAGGACGTACAACTCCCTGATGAAGAAGACAAAGGACAAGGATCCGGTCACCTATAATATCCTCCTCACGATCCTCTCGCAGGAAGTGGAGCACGAGGAAGATCTCCAGGCCCTGTTGGAGGATGTAGAGATCATCATGAAGAAGAAGTGATGGTACCGCCATCACCCTTTTCTTGTTACGGCTCCCCGTAAAAACGGGCATAATCCCCGGTTATAAATAGTTCGTATCGCAATCTCCTTTCATACAAAGGACGGCTTTTTATGGCAACCGAACATGTGAACGGGAAGAACCGGGGGAAAGTTATGCTCTACGCACTCTCTACCTGCGGGTGGTGCGCAAAGACCAAGGACCTCCTGCGCCAGATCGGCGTTGAATTTGATTATGCGTATGTCGACCTGCTTGACGGGAAGGAACAGGACGACGCCATCACGATGGTAGAGAAGTTCAACCCGTCCGGTTCATTTCCCACACTTGTTATCGATAATAAAAAGACCATCATCGGGTTCCGTGAACAGGAGATACGGGAGGCTCTCGGAGCATGAATTTTACGGGTATCAGCGAGCAGGAGGTTGACTTGGCATATGAGGTCCTGAAGAAGGATGCCCTTAACGGGGGGTACCGGTTAAACCCGGATGCGGAGTTTGTGAAAAACCTGATCCGGGGCCTGCTCCGGAACGAACAGCGGTACGGGTACCGTGCATGCCCCTGCCGGTTAGCGTCCGGGAAAAAGGAGGAAGATCTCGATATCGTTTGTCCCTGCGATTATCGCGACTCCGATGTTGAAGAGTACGGGGCCTGCTATTGTGCCCTGTATGTGAACGATGCAATTGCAACCGGGACACAGCAGGTTGCTCCGGTCCCCGAACGACGACCACCCCGTTCGGAACGCCAAAAGACCAAAAAGAGTGCCGTCCACACGGTCCCTGTCAGCCCATCACCTCTCTTCACGCTTCCTCTCCCGGTCTGGAGGTGCAAGGTGTGCGGGTATCTCTGTGCACGTGAGCAGCCCCCGGGTATCTGCCCTGTCTGCAAGGCAAAGAAGGACCGGTTCGAGCGTTTCATCTGATTTTTTTAAGAGTCACTCCGGGCCTGATGAATCCGGGACCTTCAACAGAAGGTCGAGGAAAAGTAGAGACGGGGGCTCTTCGAGCCTGTCGGAAGTCGAAGAGCCTGATGGCTCTTCTCCTCCTCGTGGTTCTTACGAACCACTCGGAAGTCGAAGACCGGCAGGTGCGACTCTTCTTTCCGTTGGGCTTTAAACAGCCCTTCGGTTCCGAATCCTAAAATAGTCACCTGATCAAGAATAGTGGTATGGCAGGAACCGTCAATATCGAGATCGTTGGCCTGAAGACTTCGGAGTGCTCCCCCTTTCCCTGTGATGAAAACCGTACCTGCGGACTTGAAGGGTGCTACCATTCGGGAAAACTGGTCGATGCATTCAATGAACTCAAAAAAGTGCTCCAGGAAACCTATGGCGGCAGGGTGGAACTCAAACTGACTCTTGTCGACGACGGTGTTCCGGCGTACATCAAGGAGATCATTGAGCGCGAATATCCCCCGATCCCCATGGTCCTGGTCAGCGGCAGGGTGACGAAGATCGGCCGGATCACGCTCGACCGGATAAAAAATGAGATTGAGAAGGAACTCTGACCCGGCGTGTGTCCAGGCGCGCATCTCTTAAAAAATCTGAAAATTTATCAGCATTTTCCCATCAGGGCAATATCCTCCGTTTTTTCCGGTTTTGGGTTTGCGTGAACCTGAATAACTCGTATAAAAATCAGAAAAAATACCTGGTTTCCGGCTTGATCGTCATTATAATATATAAGGGTAGAAAAATAACCGTGTTAAATTAACATCGGCCGATGATCTGAATGGATAGTACAAAAACAAATTCTGCTGCACGGGCTATCCTCCCGATGTGGCTTGGTATCCGGGAAAACCATGATCAGTATATTCTGATGCCGGGGAGTGTCCAATGATCGTGGAACTGTTCATCCTGTCGATACTGGTATTTTTCCTGGGTATCCTGGTCCCGCTTGTTACCGCTGCCCGGGACCAGCGTGTCTTCAGGACCGCTGCACTCGGGTGCACAATCATCGGGTCCGTGGTGCTGGGCGTCCTCTCACTGGTAATTCTCCTCACCGGCCAGGTCTTTTCATGGACGATATTCCAGCCGTTCGCTGCATTTTCCCTGGGTTTTTCTGTGGACCGCCTTGCCGCATTTTTTCTCCTCCTCATTGCTGCCGTATCCGGGTGTGTGGCCCTGTATGCCACCGAGTATATCGAACACCTTGATGGGGGCTCCCGGAGAAACCTGCTCTGCGGCTGCACCAATCTCTTCATCCTCTCGATGCTGCTCGTTGTCGTTTCGGCAAACACCGTCTCTTTCCTCTTCTTCTGGGAACTGATGGCCGGGAGTTCCTTCCTCCTCGTTATGTACGAGTACACGGGACCCGATACGAAAAAAGCCGGTATTTTTTATTTTGTCATGACCCAGTTCTCCACGCTCTTTGTCATGCTCGGCATCGTGCTCCTGTACGGACAGACCGGGTCATTCTCCCTCGCCCCGGCCGGCATCTCCTTCCTGTCAACAGCAGCGTTCCTCGCCCTCCTCATTGGATTCTCCATAAAAGCGGGGATTATCCCGTTCCACAAGTGGCTTCCTTATGCCCATCCCGCGAGCCCGTCCCCGATATCCGCGCTCATGTCTGCCGTGATGCTGAAAATCGCGGTTTACGGGCTCGTCCGCTTCCTGCTGGACGTATTCTCTCCTGAACTGTGGTGGGGCATCGTGATCCTCTTTTTAGGAACTGCCTCGGCAGTGCTCGGGATCATCTACGCCCTCAAGGAGTATGATATCAAGGCGATGCTCGCGTACAGCAGTATTGAGAATGTCGGTATCATCTTCACGGGTATCGGGCTGTATGTCATCTTCACCAGTTACCACATGCCCGGGCTTGCCTCCATCAGCCTTCTCGGCGCCCTCTTCCACTCCCTCAACCATGCAATGTTCAAGAGCCTCCTCTTCCTGACCGCGGGGTCCGTTGTCCATGCAACCCATACCCGTGACATTGAACAGATGGGAGGCCTCGTGCACCGGATGCCGTATACTTCGGCGCTGTTCTTTACCGGTGCCCTCGCCATTGCCGCTCTCCCGCCGCTCAACGGGTTTGCGAGCGAGATCCTGATCTTCATCTCGTTCTTCTCGTCCGTTGCCGTAGCGGACCCGCTCTTGAAGGTGCTGCTCTTCATCTGCCTTGCGCTGTTTGCCCTCACGAGCGCCCTCTCCGCGGCCTGTTTTGTCAAGGCATTCGGGTCCGTCTTCCTTGCCCTCCCGCGCTCGAAGGAGAGCGGAGAGGCACGGGAAGTCCCGTTACGGATGCTGCTCGGGCCGGCCATCCTCGCCGCCGCATGTATCATCCTCGGCGTGTTTGCCGCCCAGATCTTCGTGCTGGTAGGACTCTCCGTGCCGATGCCCGACCTGTTCCTGGTCGGGCTCCTTCTCCTTGCGATGGCAGTCCTTACTTATGCATTCCTGTTCTTTACTGCTTCCCGGGATGTGCGGATTGCCGGGACATGGGGGTGCGGGACACCCTCGCAGCAACCGGCAATGGAATATTCCGGCCACGGTTTCTCAGAACCGATCGACATCATCTTCTCCACGGTATACCGGACCAAGATGAAGAACGAACGGAAATTCTTCGACCGGAAGAACTGTATCTTCGCAGAAGGGACGGCGGATATCAGCCTCATGAAGATCTTCGAGGAGTACGTTTATCTCCCCGTTGCCCGCGCCTCGTATCATGCAGCGAAGGTAGTCTCCCGGTTCCAGAGCGGGTGCCTTGACACGTACCTCCTCTATGTCTTCTGTACCGTGATTGCGATCATCATCTACCTCGGGTGGTTGGCATGACCTTCTCGTTTATCTTCTATCTCATCATCAACACGGTTGCCGTACTTGCCATTGCCCCGTTGTTCATGAGTATCATCAAGAAAGTGAAGGCATGGACACAGGGAAGACGCGGACCGTCCGTGTTCCAGACGTACTTCAACCTTGCAAAACTCTTAAAAAAGGAAGTGATCTACTCATCTCACTCGTCGTGGATCATGCGTGTAACGCCGCTCGTGAATATCGCGGCGATCCTTGTCGCAGCACTCTTTGTCCCGCTTGTCTTCGTGCCTGAGCCGGTTGGCGGGATCGGGAATATCATCCTCCTGCTCTACCTCCTTGCGCTTGCAAAGTTCTTCATGGCCCTTGCCGGCCTCGATGCCGGCAGCTCGTTTGGCGGGATGGGCAGTTCGCGGGAGATGAGCATCTCGGCGATCATCGAACCCACCACCATCATCGTCTTTGCCGCACTCGTCTTTGTCTTTAAGACCCTGAACGTCTTTGAGATGTTCATTACTTCCGCAGCAACGGGCACTCCTGCCACCCCGACCCTGATCCTGCTCGCCATCTCCCTCTTCATTATCCTGATCGTTGAGACGTCCCGCATCCCGGTCGACAACCCGGAGACGCACCTGGAACTGACCATGATCCACGAAGGGATGGTTCTCGAGCAGTCCGGCTCCAATCTCGCCCTCATGGAACTGTCATCAGCGGTCAAGCTGACGCTCCTGATGGCGCTCATCATCAACCTCATCGTCCCGTTCGGGCTTGCCACGTCCCTGACCCTTGGCACGATCGTTGTGGCAGCGGTTATGTTTGCCCTGAAAGGGACGATCCTCGCCGGGATCATCGGGCTTTTCGAGTCCTCGATGTCCAAGATGCGGTTCTTCCGCCTCCCAAGCCTCTTTGCCATGGCGTTCTTCTTCTCCACGCTCATCATCATCATCGAGGTGTTTGCATGATCGATCCCGCATTCATCCAGGATGTCATACGGGTCCTCTTCGCCGTTGTCATCGTCACCGCCGCATACATCATATCCACCCGCAACATGATCTCGCTGGTGTCCGTCTATGCCCTCCAGTCGCTTACCCTGGTCTTCATGGCGCTCGCCCTGTATTCTCTTGAAGGCACCACGGTCCTCCTTGCCATCGCATGCATCACCTTTGCGAGCAAGGTGCTGGTCATCCCCTACTTCATCGCGACGATCCAGGAACGGATCCGGATCAAGCGCGATATCGAGTTCCATTTCCTGAGCCCCACCACCTCGCTCCTCCTTTCCATGGCCCTGATGCTCTTCATCTACATCGCCCTTGCACACATCATGGAGGGTACCCCGGGGCGGGAGAGCCTCTTCTTTTTCGGGGCCGTTATCGGGATCTCCCTGATGCTCATGGGCATGATGGTCACGTTCTCGCGGAAACGTGCGATCACGAAAGTGCTCGGGTACCTTACCATGGAGAATGGCGTCCTGCTCTTTGGCATGTTCGTCACAGAACTCCCGTTCATCATCGAGTTTTTGATCATCATCGACCTGATCATCCTCGTCATGCTGACCACCATCCTCACGGTAGGCCTCGACTCGACCCTGGAAGACTACCACAACCGCCTCCACCGCTTCCACCTGGTTGAAGATACGGAGGAGGGACCATGATCCTGCTCGCCATCATCCTCATCGCGGCAGCATCGCTCGCGCTCATTGCCGTAAGCCGGACAAACCGCCAGATGAATACGGTCTGCATTGCAGAGGCGGCTCTCTTCCTCGCCATTGCGGTCTGGCTCCTCCTGTCCGGGCAGGTCCCGATATCGTCCTTTGTGATCGGGAGCCAGTATTTCTTTATCGACCATCTCGGCCTCTTTGAAGTGCTCATATCAACGATCATCTTCCTGCTTGCTGCCATCTATGCCCGGGGATATGTGGAAGGGCTGATCGAGACCCATGAACTCGGGAAAGGAAGCCTCAAGCTCTTCTACGGGGCCTGGGCCTTCCTCCTCACCGTGATCCTCCTCGCGTTCTTCTCGGACAATCTCGCCCTCTTCTGGATCTTTGCCGAGCTCACGACCGTCATCTCGGCGATGCTCGTCGCCATCCTCTATGCACGCGACAACATCGATGCTGCGATCAAGTACATCTTCATCGCGTCAGTCTCGATGCTCTTCTCGTTTGTCGGCCTGGTGTTCCTGTTCGAGACCTCCCGGTCTGTTTCCGGTGAAGGGACCCTGAACTGGACGGTCCTCATCCAGCAGGCCCATCTCTTCCCCACGGGCATGATGATCGCAGCCTTTGCGCTCGTCTTCATCGGTTTTGCCGCAAAGTCCGGCATATTCCCCTTCCATACCTGGCTGCCGGAAGCGCATGCACGGGCACCGTCCGCCGTAAGCGCGATACTCTCCGGAGTCCTCTTAAACGTGGGCATCTACGGCATTATCCGCGTCTTTGCGATCGTGCACCAGACCCCGGCGGTCACTACCCTTTCACCCCTGCTCCTGGTCTTCGGCCTGCTCACGGTCGGCATTGCCGCGCTCTCCATGCTCCCGCAGAAGAACTTAAAGAAACTGATCGCGTTCTCCAGCGTCGAGAACATGGGCATCCTCTTGATCGGTCTTGCCATCGCGACCCCCCTCGCCCTCTTCTGGGTGCTCTTCCACATCATGGCCCATGCCTTCACCAAGGCATCGTTGTTCTTCTCGGCCGGGATCCTCCACCGCCAGTACCACAGCACGCTCTCGACCGATGCCGTGGATGACATCCGGGATGTGTTCCGGCTCCAGCCACTCGCGGCATGGGGGGTCATCCTTGGCGGCCTTGCGATCATCGGCATGCCGCTCTTCCCGGTCTTCTTCTCGAAACTGTTCATTCTCTTGCAGCTGGGAAGTGTCTCGCTCCCTGCCCTCATCATCCTGCTCTTCCTGCTGTTTATCACGGCAGTCTCCCTTGGTTACTACGTGATCAGCACATTCACGCAGGTATCCCGGCCGGAAACCCGGGATGATATCGTGGCCTATGATACGCCCCTCGGCATGAAAGTGCCTGTCATAATCCTCCTCATCCTCATGGTCTTCCTGGGGACCGTTTTCACTGTCGGGGAGATCACGTTCCTCGACCGGATTGTTGCGGAGCTGATGTTCTGATGGCAACTGATGATAGTTCCGGGATAATGGCAGTGCAGGGCCTTGTCGGGCCGGAGATTGCCGCATCGCGGATCACTCCCGGCTGCAATGGCGAATACTACCTGCATGTCGGTGAGACTGAGTTCGGGCCGCTGGTGACCAGCCTTGCCCTGCACAAGTGTGCCCTCATTGGCCTTTTCTGCACGGAGGGCTTCGTTTCCGCATCGCGTTTCTCACTCCTGTATGTCTTTGAGTACAAGGCAACCGTGCTCATCCTCGTGCGGAATACTGGCGGGGTGGCCACATCGGTTGCCCGCCTGCTCCCCTCCGCTTCGTGGTTCGAACGGGAATGCCGGGACGGGTTCGGCATTGAATTCGACGGCGCGTTCGATGAACGGCGACTCTTCCTCCACGAGACCTATCCCGAAGGTTTCCACCCGCTCCTAAAATCCGTCCGGAACGAACCGGTGGCAATGCGTTCGGCCGTCGATCCGGCTGAAGAGTACCCGTTCCGTAAAGTGACTGGAGTCGGGATCTACCAGGTCCCGGTCGGCCCGGTCCATGCCGGTATCATCGAACCGGGACACTTCCGGTTCAGCGTGATCGGTGAGAAGATCTTCAACCTCGAGATCCGGATGTTCTACAAGCACCGGGGTATCGAGAAACTTGCTGAAGGGAAACGCCCGCAGGAAGTTGTGCACATTGCCGAGGCGGTCAGCGGTGACGAGACGGTTGCCAATGCCACCGCATATTGTTGTGCTGTTGAGAAATGCACGGGTACGGCCGTCCCCGATCGGGCATGGTACCTCCGGACAATCCTGCTGGAACTGGAAAGGATCGGATCCCATCTCGGCGACCAGGCCGGCATGCTCATCGACATCGCCTTCCCGCTGGGTGCCAACCAGTTTGCGGTCATCAGGGAGGATGTTTTCCGTATGAATGCTCTCCTGACCGGGTCCCGGTTTATGCGGGGAATGGTTGAAATCGGGGGGCTCTCGAAAGATATCAGGAAGGAACAGCTGGAGGAGCTCGGCACGTTTGTCCGGCAGGCACGGAAACGGTACCGCGTCGGCCTGAAGATCGTCCTCTCGACATCGTCCGTCCTTGACCGGTTCGCCCCAACGGGGATCATCAGAAAATCCCTCCTGCGCCCCCTCAACATCACCGGGCCCGCGGCGCGTGCATCCGGCGGGAGGGTGGACGTGCGGGTCACCCACCCGTACGGCATCTACGACCGGTGTGTGCCGGCCCCAAAGCCGCTTCATGACGGGGATGTGCTCTCCCGGTTCACGGTGAAGGCATCCGAGATCCTGGACTCGCTTGATATGATCGAACGGCTGCTGGCATCGATGCCGGATGGGCCCGTGAAGACCGAGCCCGTAGTGAAGGACGGGTATACCCTCGCCCTTGTGGAATCAGCGCGGGGACAGAATCTCTGCTGGGTCTGGATCCGGAACGGTGTTGTTGAACGGTACAAGATCCGGACCGCATCGTTCTGCAACTGGCAGGCGATCGAGCATGCGCTCCAGGGAGAGATCGTCCCGGACTTCCCGCTCATCAACAAGAGCCTGAACCTGTCCTACGCGGGGACGGACCTGTGAGGTGAAACGAGATGGTGAACGCATTATCCTGCCTGTTAAAAAGGAAAGTGACGGAAGACCCGCTCATACGGGATGATGATATCGAGCAGATCGGCCGGGATATCCGGCGTGAGATCGATGCGGTGTTCGGCAGGAGCCTCGCGATCCGCGAGCTCGACACCGGGAGTGACAATGCAACCGAGATCGAGATCAACAATCTCAACAACCCGTATTACGATATCGAACGGTTCGGCATCACGTTCGTTGCCTCGCCCCGGCACGCGGATGTGCTGGTCGTGACCGGCGCGGTGACGCACAACATGGCGGGCGCTGCACGGAAGACGTATGAAGCGATGCCGTCGCCGAAATTCGTTGTTGCGGTCGGGGACGATGCCTGCGATGGCGGGATCTTTAACAGCACCTACGCGGTGCTCGGAGGCGCGGAGATGGTATTCCCGGTTGACCTGAAGATCCCGGGCAACCCCCCAACGCCAAAGGATATTCTTACCGGGCTGCTGGCGCTGATGAAACACGCCGGAAAGACCCGGTGAATACCACTCTTTTGAAAGTACCCGCACCAGGGACGGGGACAATTTATACTCCGGCACGATAACCGGTATCCAGCATGAGATCGGTACGGAAATGGGGGCCCGGGCCGTATCCCGTGGTCATACTCCACGGTGGCCCGGGGGCTCCCGGCGAGGTAGCGCCGGTTGCCCGTGAACTTTCATCGGTGATGGGTGTGCTTGAACCGTTCCAGACCGCGACGACCCTTGAGGGGCAGGTGCAGGAACTCTCCTCGGTGCTGGCAGAGAACGGCACGGAACCGGTAACGCTCATCGGGTTCTCGTGGGGTGCATTCCTCGCGTGGATATTTACCGCCCGTTACCCGGCACTGGTCAGAAAACTGATCCTTGTCAGCAGCCCGCCCTTTGAGGAACAGTACGCTGCCAGGATCACCCAGACCCGGATGACCCGGCTCAATAAGAAAGGCCAGGTCGAGGTCCAGGCGCTGCTGGCAAAACTCGCGGACCCTGATGTGCCCAACAAGAATGATCTCCTTGCGAAGCTTGGCACCCTGCTTGCCCGTGCGGATGCCTATGATCCGGCGAATGTTCCGGATGAAGGATTCCACTGCCAGTACGATGTCTTCCAGGGGGTCTGGGACGAGGCATCCGAGCTGCGGAAGAAACAGATCCTCCTCCAGATGGCAAAGATGATCACCTGCCCGGTCGTCGCCATCCACGGTGACTGGGACCCCCACCCGGCTGAAGGTGTAAATGACCCGCTCGCAAAGGTGCTTCCGGATTTTCAGTTCGTTCTCCTGGAAAAATGCGGCCACCGCCCCTGGACCGAGCGGACAGCATCAGAGAATTTTTACAAGACCCTTGTTGGGGCGATCTGAAGCACTGCCCCCGCGAGCGGCTCTGCGCTATCCGTTCTTCAGGGCCGTCCCCAGTCTCTCCTCCAGTTGCTTCCCGTGCGAGCCGTTCCAGTAGAGTTTCTTGCAGTGTTCGCACCAGAAGAACGAGAGGTTCCGCCAGTCTTTCGGGGCGTAATCGGTATGCTGGATCTCGCAGGTGTTTGCTTCCCGCAGCACCGTATTGCAGAGCGAGCACCGGCTCATGGCCAGCCGCCGCTTGATGAGCTGGTAATCGATCAGCTGCTGCACCTGTTCCATCACCTCCTCGGACCGGACATAAACCACCTGTTCCTTTCCACGACGGGCAAGTTCTGCATCCCGGGTCAGGAGCAGGCGGTGCTGTTGTTCGGCCATGTCGAGAAGGAGCGTGTCCTCCCGGGGATTCCCTTCCGCGAGGCCGTTTGCACTCGTGGTATCGTACCCCATGAACCGGAGGTAGCGGGTCAGGGTGCCGAGCATACGGTCGGCAATGAACCGGGTCTCCCTACGCATCTCATCGGACATGAGTCACCACTCCTATCTTCTCCCCGCATTTCCTGCACTGCGTGCCATCCAGATCAAGGACCCGGCTGGAAAAGCCCTGCCGCTCGATAAGGAGAGTACCGCAGACAGGGCAATAAGTATTTTCATATTGGTGGTGGTACACGTTCCCGAGGTAGGGGTGCCGGAGCCCGAGCGCCTTTGCCCGTTCATAGATCTTTTCCAGCACTGCAACGGGTGTGCCGCCCCGGTCGGTCATCTGGTAATCCGGGTGGAAGGCCGAGAAGTGCATCGGGGTGTCGGGCCCGAGGTGCTCGATCACCCAGCGGATAAGCCCCTCCTGCTCCTCCATGCTGTCGTTCAGGCCGGGGATGACGAGTGTCACGGTCTCGACATGCATGCCCAGTTCGCGGGCAAACATGGCGGAGTCGAGCACCGGCTGGAGGTGCGCCCCGCAGACTTTCCGGTAAAAATCGTCCGTGAAGGCCTTGAGATCTACCCGGTACGCCCCGAGCATTGGCACGAGTTCCCGCAGTGCCTCTTCCGTGATGTACCCGTTAGTCACGTACACGGTACCGAGCCCCTGTGCCCGGGCGAGCGTGCCCATGTCGAGCGTGTACTCGTGCCAGATTGTCGGCTCGTTGTAGGTCCACGAGATACTGGCACTGCCGCTGCCGATTGCGCGGCTCACACCTTCTTCCGGTGACAGGGATCGGAGTCGTGCGGTTTCGAGATCAGCCCGTGAGATGTGCCAGTTCTGGCAGTGCTTACAGTGGAAATTGCATCCAACGCTGCCCAATGAATAAGAAGTTGTTCCGGGCAGGTAATGGAAGAGCGGCTTCTTCTCGATCGGATCGACTGCTTCCGCGCTGATCTTCCCGTAGGTCCCGGTATACAGGGTCCCCTTCTCGTTGATCCGGACCCCGCAGATCCCGTGTTTGCCCTCCTTGATCACGCACCGGTGGTTGCAGAGGGAACAGGTCGCCGCATTATTCTCTGTTTTCCGGTACTGGCGTGCCTCATGCATGGGCAAAACACCCCCCGTTATCACCGGGGATTCTTCTTTGCTTCCCGGTCCGCCTCCTCCAGTGCAGCGGGGTCGTCGACTTCGAGCACAAACGACCCGCGGTATTTGCACTTCTTGCAGGCATAGACCTGGCCGATATACCCTCCCGCGACCGGGAAGATATCCTGGCTCTTGCAGACCGGGCAGTAGAACATGGTCAACAACTCTATATGACCATCCGGTACAAAAACTAGTGCAATGAAGAAGGTTGTCATCTCGCTGGGCGGTTCAATCCTGATCCCGTCCCTGGATAAACACACGATCAGGGAGTACGTGCCGGTGCTGAAGAAGATCGCAAAGAAGCACCGGCTCTTCGTGGTGGTTGGCGGCGGGGGCGAGGCCCGGCGCTACATCAAGATCACCCGGGACCTTGGCATTGACGAGGGCACCTCTGACGAGATCGGGATCCTGATCACCCGGCTGAACGCGACCATGCTGATCGCGGCGCTGGGCGAGGATGCGTACCCGAAGGTTGCCGAGACTCACGCGGAGGCGAAGAAGTTCGGCGAGTCCGGTAAGATCGTAGTGATGGGCGGTATCACCCCCGGCCAGACCACCGATGCAGTGGCTGCGGTTCTTTCCGAAAGGGTCGGGGCGGCGGTCTTCATCAACGCGACATCGGTCGACGGGATCTACACGGCTGACCCGAGGAAGAACAAGAATGCAACGCGGTTCGATGAGATGACACCTAAAAATCTGCTGGAGATCGTTGGCGGTACGGCGCTTGGCGCCGGCTCCAATAACGTGCTTGACATCGTAGCCGCCCGCGTTGTTGAGCGGAGCGGGATACCCCTCGTTGTGCTTGACGGGCGCAACCCGAAGAACCTTGAGAACGCGATCCTGAAAGGCAAGTACCTCGGCACCGTGGTCTCGGATGGGAAGAAGAAACCACTGCCGGTGTAACCCCGGAATAATCCAACCGTTTTCTCTATACCATCACTTATTTTTATCTTCGCGGCGCAACTATGATGGCGCGGGGTAGTAGGGTAGCCTGGTCCATCCTAGAGCGTTTGGGACGCTTTGACGGCGGTTCGAATCCGCCCTACCCCATCAGGCTATGAAAAAAAAGGACGCTGCCCGGGTATATTCTCTTCTTTTTGAACGCTACCCGGATGCCCGCGAGTCGCCACTGACTGTTGCGCGGGGCACGCCGTTTGAAGTGCTCATCCTCACGATCCTTTCCGCCCAGACAACCGACAAGGCCGTCCTGAAAGTTAAGAAGCCGCTCTTCTCGAAATATCCGAATCCTGCAAAACTCGCAAAAGCGAAAACCGGGGACGTCGAGAAGATCATCCACAGCCTCGGCTACTACCACGCGAAGGCGAAAAACATCATCTCCGCGTCGCAGGCCCTGCTCGATCATTTCAGTGGGAAGGTGCCGGAGACGATGGACGAACTCCTCACGATCCCTGGTGTGGGGCGCAAGACCGCCAACATCGTGTTGTACCATGCACTGGGGAAGAACGAGGGGATCGCGGTTGACACCCACGTCCGCCGGCTCGCCCGGAGGATCGGCTTTTCGGACACGGACAATGTTGCCGTGATCGAGCGCGATCTCATGGCATTGTTTCCGAGGGATACCTGGGGGGATCTGACCGACGTCCTGATTGCACACGGGCGGGCCACGTGCGATGCGAAGAAACCGGTGTGCGACACGTGCGTGATTACAAAGGAGTGCCGGTTCTTCAAAACACTGGCAAAAAATGAGCTGTTTTAGTACCCGATGACCACCCGGATCACCATAAACGCAGCAAATCCGATTGCAGCACTGATCGGGATGGTGAGAATCCATGCCCACATGATTGTCCGGGCAACGCCCCATTTTACCGTGCTGGCGCCCATGGTCGTTCCTACACCCATGATAGACGTGCAGATGATGTGGGTTGTGCTGACTGGTATCCCTAAGATCGATGCACCGATGATCGTTGATGCACCGGCTGTTTCGGCGGCGAACCCGTGCACCGGCCGGAGTTTCGTGATCTTGTAGCCCATGGTCTTGACAATACGCCACCCCCCGGATAGGGTGCCAAGTGCAATGGCGGTATGGGCAATGAGGATCACCCAGAGCGGGACCGGCAGGTTGTTCGGATCAACGGTTGCGCCGAAGTACCCGATCGAAAAGAGCAGCGGGACGATAATTCCCATGGTCTTCTGGGCATCGTTCGTCCCGTGGCTGAAGCTGTACGCGGCTGCCGAACAGAGCTGGAGACGCCTGAAATACGTTTCTGCCGAGTGCTTGTTTGCCTTTTTCGTGAGGTTGAGGATTGCGGCCATGAAGAGGAAACCGCATGCCAGTCCAATCAGGGGAGAAAGGACCATGAACAGGGCGACCTGCCCGACCGTTGACCATTTTATTGCTGCGAGGCCGGCAGCAGAGAGACCCGCCCCGGTCATTCCGCCAATAAGGGCATGGGAGGACGACGTTGGAAGCCCAAAGAACCAGGTGATCAGGTTCCATGATATGGCACCGACCAGTGCACAGAGAATGATGTACGGGATAACGGCGGTCTCGACAATCTCCATCTGGATGATCCTGCTGATCGTGCTGGCAACGGCCACACCGAACCCGAATGCGGCGACGAAATTGAAAAAAGCGGCGAAGAGGACGGCGTTGCGGGGGGTGAGCACTTTTGTTGAAACAACGGTCGAGATCGAGTTTGCCGAGTCGTGGAACCCGTTGGTGAAGTCAAAGACCAGCGCAATGCCGATGATGACCACGATTAGTCCCCAGGTTGCTTCGATCATGTCATTGATTCCAATTTTCCAGTGGAGTATATACTTGTTGTCGACATAGTCTATATTGATATATATACAATAAAGAGACAGATTGAGGAAAATTGTTCAAGGGGATCTCTCCGGGGATCAGGAGATAAAGATGGAGATTCGACGGGTGCAGGTAACCGGGGGGGCATCGTTCGTGGTGACCCTTCCGAAGAACTGGGCGGATGAGCAGAAGATAAAAAAGAACGATCCGGTCGGCCTGGTGATCCAGCCTGACGGGGCACTTCTCATAACCAAAAAGATCACCGATGAACCCATCCAGCGGGTAAAAATGATCGACAGCAGCACCGTATCGGATCCTGCGTTCCTCTTCCGGATGCTTATCGGTGCCTACATCACCGGGTTTACCATGATCCGCATCACCACAAAAGACCGGTTCCCGCCCTTTGTGCGCACGGTGGTCAGGGACTTCACCCAGATGACGATCGGCCAGGAAGTTGTCGAGGAAACCGAGAGTAACATCTCCATCAAGGACCTGCTCAACCCGTCCGAGATGCCGTTTGATAATACCATAAAACGGATGTTTGTGATTGTCAAGGCAATGCATGAAGATGCAATCGCTGCACTCGAGACGCGGAACAGGGCGCTTGCACAGGACGTGATCAACCGGGACATGGATGCGGACCGGCTCAACTGGCTCATTGCACGACAGACCAACATGATCATGCAGAACGCATCGCTCTCGCGGAAGATGGCGATCTCTTCCAGCATGGCGTTGCATTACTACATGCTCAGCCGGATCATCGAGCGGGTTGGCGACCATGCAGTCCGGATTGCCGAGCATGCCATGCCTATTCTTGACGCGGATGTTGACAGAAAGATCCTTTCAGCCATCCGAAAATCAAGTGCATTGTCACTCGAAGTCTTCGACCGGAGCATCATATCATTCTTCAATACCGATATGAAAGAGGCCCACCGGAACATCGAGTCCATCAGCGCTCTTGAGAAGATCTGCGGGGATATCAATAACATGGTCCTTAAGCTGGACACTCCGGTTGCAATCAATCTCGGGTATATTGTCGAGAGCATCCGGCGCTCGGGGGAGTATGCCGGGGACATCTCCGAGACGGTGATCAACCTGCTGGTGGAACATGAACAAGGCCTGCATAAACCGCGGGCTGGCAAGTAATTTCTTTTCACGGTCTTCCTGATCATTCCTGTAATGTACCGGAATTCCATCATATCTCTATATATCTTATGGTTCATACTATAGATTATTTCGAAAATGTATATGTATCCGTGCGGACAATCCTTGGTTGTAGTAAAAACACCGTGGCTTACGGATAAAAATTCCCGTGCAGGATCCTGGGAGATCCCAGAACTTGTCCGGATAATCCTGTTACACCCTCAAGATTGTAAAAAAAATTCCATGAGGTGGATACAATGATAAAAAGTGCAATCAGGGAAATAATTATTCCCGCTACTGCGTCTGACCGGAATTCTTCGAATACGACTGACCCGACATCGCTGAAAACATCAGGTGTTTCAGGAGCTGTACAACAGTCGGTATCCCAACAGGCAAAGCCGATGGAAATATCAGTCCTTTTCGTCGATGACGAGCCGGCACTTCTGGATATCGGAAAAACCTATCTCGAGCGGGAGGCAGGCGTTACAGTTACAACAACGCAGTCTGCGGCCGAAGGACTGGATCTCCTGAAAACGACATCGTTTGATGCAATCGTATCTGACTACCAGATGCCGGTCATGAATGGCCTCGCTTTTTTAAAGGAAGTCCGCCTCCGTTCCCCGTCATTGCCCTTTATCGTCTTTACGGGGAAAGGCAGGGAGGACGTTGTCATTGAAGCGCTCAACAGCGGTGCGGATCAATATATCCAGAAAGGAGGGGAACCAAAATCGCAGTACGCTGAACTTGGTCATAAAATACGGCGTGCAGTGCAGCAACGGCGAGCTGAAGCAGCATTACGGCGCAAGCACGCGATCCTCAAAGCCATTCTTGCCGCCTCCCCCAATGGCATTGCCTATGTCCGGAACCGTACATTCCAGTGGGTGAACGATTCCCTTGCCATAATGCTGGGTTATGAGCGTGACGATCTTAAAGGCTTACACCTGGAAAAACTCTATGAGAATACACGGGTCTACCAGGAGATCGGCAACCGGATCCAGAAGGATCTTAAGGAAAAGGGGAAGTCCACCATCATTACACGATTCAAACATAAAGGCGGCTTCTCGATCGATACCGAGATCCATATTGCGCCTCTCGATGCAGGTAACCTCCACTTCGGCCACATGATCCTGATGAACGATATTTCCCGGAAGATTGCCGCAGCAAAGGATGTTGCCCGTCCTGCCGGGCTCCCCCATCTGGAATTAACTCCGGTCATTGAAGTAAGCCCGGGCGGGAAGATCATGTACTACAACGATGCGGCGATCGCTGCCATGGTCCAGTACGGGAGCAATGGAACTCTTGAGGAGTTCTTCCCCCTGGATTTACCGGAAATACTGATGAGGATGGATGAGAAGGGTGTCGGATCCATCTACCGGGACGTAATGATTGGTACAGTTCTCTTCCGGGAACATATTACGTTAAGCCCGCAGTTCCGGATTGCCAGAATTTCAGCAGTGCAAATACCCTGAAAAAGGGGAACGAAGTTCATTCCCTCGCGGTTTCGGGTATTGCTGATATCAGAATAGATCACATTCTCTTGATGCCATGTCCAAAAAAGGCCTGCTCTCTCCACTGAACATCAAGCTAATCATAGTTTTTGTGTCGATGCTTGCCATGATGCTCATATATGAACTGACCAAGCAGGTACTCAATCCGGATATCACCCTCTGGGAGTCCCATGCTATAACCATAGTCTTCACGAGTATTGTTGCGGTCGTTATCATGTTTTTTCCGCTTCGGTCCACGTATCGTGAGCAGCTGAGATCCCATGAAGCCCTCCGTCACCAGCTAGAGGCTGAGGAAAAGCTCCGCAGGTCTGAAGCCCAGTACCGTTCGTTTGTGGAGTCGGTTGAGGACTCGATCTACACGGTCGATCCGGACTCCCGTTACCTGCTGATCAATACACGTCACCTTTTCCGCCAGGGTATCTCACCCGAAGTCTATGCCGGGAAATGCTACGGGGATTTCCACTCGCCGAAATTGACTTCCGTTTTCACAGTACTGGTGAAGCGTGTACTAGAGTCAAAAAGCCCGGTACAGGATGAGTACGAGCAGAACGGGAAGTATTATCACCGGAAACTCACCCCGGTTATCGATCCGGCAACCAATAACGTGATTGCTGTCACCGTCATCTCCTCCGATATCACGGAACGGAAGAACGCTGAGAAGACCCTCACGACCATAAACCGGAAACTCAACCTGATGAACGACATCACCCGCCACGATATGCTCAACCAGCTCACGGTACTGAGTTCATACCTTGCGCTTGCCGGCGACCAGCCGGGAACTATAGCCGTCAAGAGATATCTCGTGAAAAGCGAACAGGTGATCGACACGATCCACGCCCAGATCTGTTTTTCCCGGGATTACCAGAGGATCGGTGTTGAGTCTCCCCAATGGCAGAATGTTTCCACAACAATCCAGAAGGCCCGCATGCCTTTGAAAATTGCGTCGGTCATGATCGATAACCAGTGTGACGGCATCGAGATTTTTGCCGATCTGATGCTGGAGAAGGTCTTCTACAACCTGCTGGATAATGCCATCAGGTATGCCGGATCGAACCCGGCAATACGGTTCTCTGTGCTGGAAGAGCCGGATGGGCTCCTCCTGGCCTGTGAGGACGACGGGAATGGAGTGCCTGATGAAAACAAGGAGAAGATCTTCCTGAAAGGATTCGGGAAGAATTCCGGTCTCGGCCTGTTCCTGATCCGGGAGATCCTCGCCATTACCGGTATCTCTATCCATGAGAATGGCATGGAAGGGACAGGGTGTCGTTTTGAGATTTTTGTGCCGTCCGGATCATTCCGGAGAAATACTCTGCCAAAGCATTTTCCATGAAGATTCGGACCCGCACCCACCTGATCCTTATTGCCACGCTCGTGGTTTTTCTTATTGTCCTGAGTTTTATCACCCAGCTGGTGATAATCCAGGCATTTGGGGAAATCGAGAAGCAGGAAACTACATCCCATGTCCAGCGCTTTGTGTCCCAGATTGACTATGCAACCGAAGATGTGGCAGCAACGTGCCGCGACTGGGCACTCCGGGATGAAACCGCCGTGATTTTTGGGGAAGACCGCGGGAAAAACGATCTCCTGCGGCTGTTCCAGCCGGTCTCCATGAAAAATCTCGGTATTGATTACATCATGGTCTACAATGCCAGCGGGGCCCGGATCTTCTCCGAGACCATAACCAAGGAGGGGGATGTCGTCTCGTCAATCCCTCCTGAACTTGATACGATCATCCATAACAGTATCCTCCCGGAGGGCATGCAGGGCGGGATATCCGGCAGGCGGGGGCTCTCGTCGATCAATAACAACCCGGTAATTCTTGTCGGGTACCCGGTGCTCTACGGGAACCAGTCAGGATCCCTGGAAGGAACACTGGTCATGGCACGGCTGCTTGACAGGGACCGGATCGACGAGATTAACCGGATGCTCCAGATGGATGGATCGCTCATCCAGTATACTCCCGGCTCTTTTGACGGGATAATATCCGTACAGGAAACGGAGGCAGCCCGGGAAGGGGCAATCATTGTCCAGCAGTCTGGTGATAACCAACTGAAAGGTTATGCTCTTATTACCGGGATTGAAAACAAACCCACCTACTTACTCCTGAAAATTGAAACAACCCGCCCGGTACATCAGCAGGTCTGGAACTCCATCGTAATTGTCGCTGGTATCATTATTCTGCTCAGCATCATTTACCTATTTGTCGTCCAGCATCTCCTCCGGAAGTTTATCCTTACACCGTTAAGTGAGCTCGACACGGGAATGAAATCCCTCAGTGAATCCGGGGATCTCTCCCTCCGCATGTCCGAGACCGGCGATGAGGAGGTGATCTCACTTATCCAGTCTCTCAACCTGATGCTCGAAACGATCCAGTCCCAGCAACAGGAGTTGCACGCACTCCTCGAAGAGATCGAGCAGCAGCGGGACGATTTGCAAGATGCCCGTGAGGAGCTGGCAAAACGTAACCGGGATCTGGAGGAGCTGAACCGTAAGGCCAATCTCTATCTCGACATTTATCTTGACGCCATCACGTATGAAATCCTCAATGCAATCATGGGACTGCGGGGATATGCTGAACTGGTACAGAGTACTGCCGATGAAACAGAACGGAAGTTTGCCGAAAAAATCATCCATCTCGCCAAGAAGAGTGACGATGTTATCCGGAATATCGAAACCATCAGCCGGATCTACAAGAATCCCCCGGAAATCAAGTGCGTGGACCTTGCCTCAATCGTAAAAAAGGAGATGGGATCGCGAATGGGAGCTCACATAATTATGGAGCAATGCAACAGGAGCGTGCTCGCCAATGATATGTTGGGAGTTGTCTTCGACAATATCTTCTCTAACAGCCTGAAATTTGGGGGGAAAGATACAACGATAACGGTTAGTGCCAGGGAAATACCTCAGGATATGGTGGAGATCACGGTAAGTGATAACGGGCCGGGGATTCCCGATACGTTAAAACCCCTCATATTCGACCGTTTCACTCAGGACACCAGGATACGGAGCAGTTACGGTCTTGGGCTGCATATCGTGAAAATGCTGGTTGAAAGTTATGGGGGGAACATCTGGGCGGAAGATCGAATCCCGGGGGAGCAACAGTCCGGGGCGGTGATACGGTTTACCCTGCGGCTTATTCGGGCACAGCTATTGACCTCGAAAACCAAATGAATGCTACTGCACCTTCATGAGGATGATCACCGGATGCGCCGGGCTATATTTCAGCGCGAAGCATGCGGATATATTCCGATCACCCAACTGGTTGGCGAGGTTTTCCCAGATAACCCGCGTACTGAAAAAGGAGCGCCTTTATATGATTATATTGAAAAAATCCGGATTTTCTTTTCTTATAAGCAAAAATGAAAAAATCAGTATCCAATCACAACGCGGATCACTACAAACGCGGCGAACCCTATGGCGGCACTGATGGGGATCGTGAGTATCCATGCCCACATGATGTTCCGGGCAACACCCCATTTCACTGTGCTGGTACCCATGGTTGACCCCACGCCCATGATGGACGTGCAGATGATGTGAGTTGTACTGACCGGGATCCCGGCAACAGACGCACCGAGAATGGTTGCAGCACCGGCAGTTTCTGCGGCAAACCCGTGCACCGGGCGGAGCTTGGTGATCTTGTAGCCCATGGTCTTGACAATCCGCCAGCCCCCGGAAAGGGTGCCGAGTGCAATGGCAGTGTACGAGGCAAGGATGACCCACAGCGGCACCGGCAGAGTGTTGGGATCCACGGAAGCTCCGAAGTACCCAATCGAGAAGAGGAGGGGAAGGATGATCCCCATAGTCTTCTGGGCATCGTTCGTACCGTGGCTGAAACTGTATGCTGCTGCCGAACAGAGCTGGAGACGTTTGAAATAGGTCTCTGTACTCTGCTTGTTTGCTTTTTTTGTGAGATTGAGGACAAGGGCCATGAACAAAAATCCGCAGACAAGCCCGATTACCGGGGAGACGAACATGAAAGTCACCACGAGCATGACCGTTTCCATCTTGATGGCGGCAAGGCCCGCGGCTGAGATACCGGCACCGGCAAGCCCCCCGATGAGCGCATGGGAGGAAGATGTGGGGAGACCAAAGAACCAGGTAATCAGGTTCCACGTGATTGCACCGATCAGCGCACCGAGAATGATATAGGGGACGACAGCGGTCTCGACGAAGTCAAGGTGGATGATCTTGCTGACCGTGCTCGCAACGGCAACGCCGAACCCGAACGCTGCAATGAAGTTGAAGAACGCAGCAAAGACTACCGCATTCCGCGGTGACAGGACCTTGGTCGAGACGACCGTTGAGATCGAGTTGGCCGAGTCATGGAACCCGTTGGTGAAGTCGAAGACCAGCGCAATGCCGATGATGATGATGATCAGTTCCCACGTTGCTTCGATCATGCCAGCCTCTCAAAGTCCCCTTTAAATTATGGTTATGAATGCCGTATTGCGATGTCGGAGAGGACGTTTGCCACGTCTTCGCACCGGTCGGTCGCGGTCTCGAGGTGCTCGTAGATGTCCTTGAACTTGATGATCATGATCGCGTCGTTGGTCCTGAAGAGTTCGGTGACCGCATGGGCAAGCACATCATCGGCAAGGTTCTCCAGCCGGTTCACCTCGATGCAGCGCTCCTCGATATAGCGGGGGTCCTTGATCGACCGGATACCCTTGACGGCACTCTCGATCTCGACTGAGGACATATGGATCAGTTTTGCGAGTTCGACCATGTGCGAGTCGGCGCATTCGATACCGTAATAGAGCATCTTCTCGGTCGCCCCGTCAATGAAGTCCAGCACATCGTCAAGGCTCGAGGCAAGCCGGGAGATCTCCTCGGGATCGAGCGGCGTGATGAAGGTGGTGTTCAGCTGGTTGTAGATGTCGTGCGTTAAGAGATCGCCCTTGTGTTCGAGTTTCTCGATCGCATGACGCTTATCCTTGACATTGGAGAAGTCTTCAGTGAGGGCAACCAGCTGCCACGCCGCCTCTTTCACAATTCCCGCCTGTTTTTCAAACAGGTCAAAAAACACTTTATCCTGAGGTATCAGCAATTCCCGCAAGCCCATAACAAACACAAACCCAGAGGTAATCAGTGGGGAATCTTAAAAAATATAACGGAATTCCACAGGGCTCATAATACCGTCAGGGCAAGCGAGACCGCGAAGTACCCGGCCCAGGCAACCGCGATGGCAAGCGGGATAGTGATAATCCATGCGGTCATCATCTCTCGCACTACCTTCCACTGCACCGCGTTCTTTCCCCGCGTTGCACCGACCCCGATGATCGCCCCGTTGATCGCATGAGTCGAGGAGACCGGGATACCCACTTCAGTAATGGCAACGAGGATCGCGCTGCTCGCGGTTGCCGCACAGAATCCCTGGTACGGGCGGATCTTCGTTATCTGCTTTGCCATCTTGTCCACGACCTGCCACCCGCCGAAGCAGGTGCCAAGGCCGATCGCAACAGCTGATGTGAGAATGACCCATTGTGGTACATCAAAAGTCAGCAGGAGGCCGGAGGATACCAGCAGGGCCGTGATGACCCCGACGGCATGCTGTCCGTCGTTCGCACCGTGGGCGGTTGCCTGGAGCAGGCTGGCAAGCACGTGGAGGGGCTGGAAGATCCGCCTCATACGGTTCCGGCGGGAATACCGGAAGAGGTGGGAGATGAGGATGTCGAAGAGGAATGCCCCCACGATTCCGATGATCGGGGAGATGAAGATGAAGAGTACGATTGCGAGGAGTCCGGAGATCTTGAGGGCCCCGCTCAGCATCAGGACCGGGATGATCAAGGCTGCACCGCAGACTGCTCCCAGCATGGCACCGAGCCGGATATCCTCCTTGAACGAGGCGGTGAACAGGCCAAGGATGATCGCCCCGATAACTCCCCCGATCAGGCCATAAAAGGCGACCTGCTCCAACGTGCTGATCGAGGGGAGGATCACTGCTGACAGTCCCGCGACGGCTATCCCGGCACCGAGCAGCCCGCCCACCATCGCATGGCTGCTCGAGATGGGGATGCCGCTCCGGGTTGCGACAAAGACGAGGCCGATCGCGGCGCCCATGGCGACAACGATGGATAACGGCGTGAGTCCGCTCGCATGTACGATAGCCGTGCCGATAGTGGCTGCAACGGCGGTCGTGAAGAGGAACGGCCCAATCATGTTGCAAATCCCTGTATAGAGGACAGCCTTGAACGGTGACAGGGCCTTTGTTGCGACTACGGTAGCAATTGAATGCGAGGCATCATTGAGCCCGTTGACAAAGTTCAGGGCAAGGGCCAGGATGATGCCGAACAGGACGATGGGTTCCATACCGATCATACGTGGGCCATGGAGATGTCGTTGAGGGCGTGCCCGACATCATTGCACTTCTCCATCACCTTGGCCAGACTTTCATAGATATCCTTGAGTTTGATGATCAGGAGGAGATCCTGTGTCTTGAAAAGATCAAGGACTGCCCGTGAGAGGAGTTCGGTGGAAAGATTATACAACCGGCCGATCTCAAGAGAGTGGGTCTTCACATCTTCGGGGTTCTTCAGCGTGGCAAGGCTCTCCACCGCATGGGTGATCTCCGAACTGGCAAGCAGGATGAGATAGGAATATTCTTTAAGCACGTCGTTTGTTGCCGGGATCCCGTAGTTGCACAACTGGTGGGTGACCCAGTCGATCTTGTCGAGAACATCATCGAATGCCGGGGCGAGCCGTGCGATCTCCTCCGGTTCGAGCGGGGTAATAAGCGATTCGTCCAGCTGCTCGAAGATCTTCCGGGTGATCTCGTCCCCGAGGTGCTCGATCTGCCGCACCTTGTGGGCCTTCTCGGTCCCCCCGGGCAGCTCGTGGGTGATCTCGTTGAGGGTGGTTGATGCTTCATTGATCTTCTCCGCCATCTCATGGAACAGCGTGAAAAAGATCTTGTCCTCGGGAAGGATCAGGTCACGGATGCGCATGGTCTTCAGACATACCCTTAATTCCCAAGGATAAAAAGGGTGTGTCCACGACCTGATAGAAAAGCGAAGAAAACGTCTGATGTGGCCCGTGGGGGACTGGAGGCGAGGTCATTCCCCGGTCACCGGGAGGGTCCTGAAGCAGTATTATTTCCGGCTTTCCGGACCTCTTCGGGAGGTGTGATGATCTCAAATAATACCCCGTTGCCCGGGACGCCGGTCTCCCGGATCGTGATACCCGTAATCCCCAGGATCTCCCGGCTCAGGAACAGGCCAAGCCCGGTATTTTTCCCAAACCCCTTCTGGAAGATCTTCTCCTTGTCCATCTCCGGTACCCCCTCCCCATCATCCTGGTACCGGATAACAACCCCGCCGGTGTCCAGTCGTTCCGCGGAGATAGTGACCTGCTGCACATGCCTGCCATGGCGGATGGAGTTGTCTGCCAGGTTCCCGAAGACCTTTGCGAGCAGAGGATCGGCATATATCTCGATTGCGAGGTCCCGGGTCACGAGCCCGATTCCCGCCCCCTTGAGCCAGGGCTGTAACCGTTCCACGATCTTCCTGATATCCTGCCAGCGGGGGGCCTGCGCCCCGACATTTTCGTAACTTTTTGTGAAGGCAATCTGCTTTTGGATGGTCAGCGCCGCAATCCTCGCTTTGCTCATATACTGGAGGAGGGACGGATCGGTAATCTCCAGTTCCAGGAGCTCAATGTACGCCTGGAGGGCGAGGATCTGGTTGTTGATGTCGTGGCGGGTGATGCTCGTCATGAGGTTGAGCTTCCGGTTTGCATCCGCGAGCGCCTTCTCCACCCGGCTCCGCTCGGCATTCTCGTTCGAGAGGTTACGGTTTGCCACCTGGAGTTCCTCGATCGTTGTTGTCAGTTCCTCGTTTAACGAACTCGCATGCTCGTGTGCTTCCGAGAGCTCGGTATTTTTCCGCACGGCAAACTCGTACGTGGAGAGGAGGATATTCAGGATCCGGGACCGGCTTGCCGTGATCGTGTGCGGCTGGCGGTCAAACACAATATCGATGCCGGTCCTGGGACCATCGGGATCGGGGGCTGCGGTGGCTTCAAACGTGTCCATGATCCGCGAAAAGACCTGTCCGGGATCAAAGGGTTTCACGATAAAATTGTCTGCTCCTGCCTCAAGACCCCTGAGTACATCGGCGGGATCGTAGAGCTGCGTGACAAGGATGACCGGGATGCCCGCGGTTGTTGTGTCTGACTTGATCGCCCGGCAGAGCTCGTACCCGTCCATCTCCGGCATGATGATGTCGGTCAGCACCATGTCAGGTTGTTCGTTCCCGATTTTATCGAGCGCATCGCGGCCATCCGCTGCCAGCGTCACCCGGTATCCCTTTGTTTCGACAAGGTGGCCGAGATATTCCGCCTGGGTGCGGCTGTCCTCAACTACGAGGATCCTCCGGCCCGCAACCCCTGTCTTATTAATCATCGCAACTTCCGGATATCCCTTTGCTGGTATATAAGTGATATATTATTGATCCTGCAAGAGTCCATATGAAGCCGTGCTGGCGGGGAGGGCGCGAAGGTGAGAACCGGGTGAAGCGTGTTCAGGAAACCAGAATAGAAATAGAACGGGATGGACCGGGCGGGAATTGAACCCGCGGCCTCTTCCATGCCAAGGAAGCGATCTACCACTGATCTACCGGCCCGCTCCTATCTACTAGGTTGCCATAGGATAAAAGAATTGTTTGTCCGGTGCCTGACCCGACCCATTACACCCGGACCCCGCGACACCGGCTCTTTAAAAAAACGCTGGACACTGGTGGACGCTAGTTATTAGTGTTCCCTCACCAACATTTTCCTGCGAAGGATCATATGACGGGTATATACACAACGGCAACCGGCTGTGCCCCGGGGTGGCACTGATGCTCGGGATTATCGGCGGCACGAGCCTGCTCTTTTCAACGCTCCCGAAACTGGAGAAGCGACAAGTAGCGACACCCTTTGGCAACGCCGAACTGCTCTGCGGCGACAACCTTGTCATGCTGATGCGCCACCAGCACAACCGCCCCCCTCACCGGATCAATTTCCGGGCAAACCTTGCGGCCATGGCGATTGCCGGTGTGATGCATATCGTGGCGTTCGGGTCATCGGGCTCGCTCAAACAGGAGATTGCGCCCGGGTCCATGCTCATCCCCACGGACTATGTCAGCATGTCCGACATCCCGTCCATCCACGACCACGCGATCGAGCATGTCCGGCCGGAACTTTCGGAAGACCTGGCAAAGAACCTTGCAGGGATCGTGCCCTCGGCCCGGTTTGGCGGAGTGTATGTCCAGACCCGGGGGCCCCGGATCGAGACGATCGCGGAGGTGAATGCGCTTGCCGGTATCGCTGACGTGGTGGGCATGACCGTTGCATCCGAGGCAACCCTTGCGTGCGAGCTCAACATAGACTTTGCCGCGCTCTGCACGGTTGAGAACTACGCGAACGGGCTCGGGGATGAGGTGCTGACGTACGAGCATATCGTGGACGTGTCGCGGAAACACAAAGATCGGACGGAAGAGATTGTGAATACGATAATAACGCACATGAGCTAAAGGAGGACGAACGAGTATGATGGATTACGACACGAACGGGATTTTTGGCAAGAACCACTCCCTGATGATTACGAACGTTATGGTGGACGGCCGCCTGGTCGAGATTGTCATTGACGAGAAGGGAATGATCTCTTCCCTCGGTGAGAACGCGGGAAAAGAGTGGAAGGGCGACGAGGACTTTCTTATTGACGGGAACGGGGCGCTCGCCCTGCCGGGCCTCATCAACACCCACACCCACGCGGCGATGAGCCTGCTGCGGGGGTATGCCGACGACATGATCCTGCAGGACTGGCTCGCCCAGAAGATCTGGCCCCTCGAGGCGCACCTGACCCAAAAAGATGTGTACTGGGGGACAAAACTCGCCTGCCTCGAGATGATCCGGTCCGGCACGACCGCGTTCAACGATATGTACTTCATGATGGACCAGGCGGCAGCAGCCGTGAACGAGGCCGGCATCCGGGCCGTACTCTCGTACGGGTTCATCGACCTGTCCAGCGTGGAGAAGCGCGAAGCGGAGTGCAAGGCCACCGAGAAACTGGCAGCGGATATAAAGGCCATGAACAACCCGCGGATCAAATTCGCGGTCGGCCCCCACTCGCCCTACACGGTCTCTCCTGAAGGGCTGAAGTGGTGTGCGGAGTTTGCGCAGGCGCAGAAATGCGGGATCCATATCCATCTCTCCGAAACCGAGAAGGAAGTGACTGATTGTGTTGCAGCGCACGGCAAACGCCCGGCCGCCCACGTCGATGCCTGTGGCCTCCTTACGCCGCAGACGGTCGCCGCCCACTGTTGCTGGCTGGACGACGCGGAGTGCCAGCTCCTTGGGAAACGGAGCGTTTCGGTGTCCCACAACCCGGCAAGCAACATGAAACTCGCCACCAACCGGGCGATGCCGTACCAGGCGCTCACGGTTGCGGGGGCAAACCCCTGCCTCGGGACCGATGGCTGCTCCTCCAACAACAACCTCGACATGTTCGAGGAAATGAAGATCGCGGCCCTCCTCCAGAAGTTCTTCTGGAACAATCCCACGATCCTGCCGGCGCCCGAAGCCCTTGCGATGGCAACGGAAAACGGGGCCAAGGCGCTCGGTCTTGCGACCGGGCGGCTCGCGGCCGGGACACCTGCCGATATCATCCTTGTCAGCAAACGGGATGCCTGTAATGTCCCGCTCCACAACGCGGCTTCGAATCTGGTCTATGCCTGCAACGGCTGTTCTGTCGAGACCACCATCTGCAACGGCCGGGTCCTGATGCTCGACCGTGGCATCCCGGACGAGGCGAATATCGTGAACGGTGCGGCAGAGGCCGCCTTCGGGCTCGTGGAACGGGCAAAGACCGCGTAACCTATGAAACCCCGTTCAGCATCCCCGGCACGGTCCCGTGCAGCATCGATCACCTGCGTCATCCTTTTTCTTATCGTGATTGTTGTTGCTGCAGGGTGCACGGACCTGCCCGGCACAACGACGGGTCCCTCCTCCCAGCCGGTCCGTGACGGGAAACTTGCGGCTTACTTCTTTGATGTCGGCCAGGGCGACTCGCAGCTGATCCTCTTTGGGAATAAGACGATCCTGATCGATGCCGGGGAGACGGAGATGGGCGACCGCGTTGTCGCTGACCTGGAACGGCTGGGCGTGACCCGGATCGACCTCCTCGTTGCCACGCACCCGCACTCGGACCATATCGGGGGGATGCAGAACGTGCTGGACACCTTCCCGGTCGGGCTGGTGCTGGACAGCGGCGTGCCGTCATCATCGTCGATTTACGAGAAGTTCCTCATGGAGATCGACCGGAAAGAGATCCCGTACATGGTGGCAAAACAGGGCCAGACCATCGACCTCGACCCGGCCCTGCGCATCCTCGTCCTCTCTCCACCCGAGGAACGGCTGAATGGCGACCCGAACCAGAACTCGGTGGTCCTGCGGGTCTCGTACGGCACCGTGAGCATCCTTTATACGGGTGACCTTGGCGGCGAAACGGAGGCAGCACTCACAAAGACCGGGTACCCGGCCGATGCACAGGTCCTCAATGTCGGCCATCACGGGAGCACCTATTCGACGTCCGCGGCATTCCTCTCCCGCGTGCACCCCGGTGTTGCGATCATCAGCGTTGCTGAGGACAACCCTTACGGCCACCCCCACGACCAGATACTCGACCGGCTTTCCGGATCCGGTGTAATCGTGTACCGGACCGACCGGGACGGGACGATCCTTGTCCGAAGCGACGGGACCACCTACACGGTAACAACGGAGAAGGGCGGATCGGGAATCTGGGATGTGGCGACAACCGCAGTGCCGGTCTTCATTCCTCCCACGACCACCGTGACGGTTGCCCCGCTCCAGAATATTTCCCTGAACCTGACCGGTATCATCCCGGCCTTCCCCTCGAATATCACGATTCCGGAAACACTGCCTCCCATGCAGATCGGCAATGCCTCGTCCGTGTACATCAGCGCAATACAGTTCGATGCGCCCGGGGATGACCGGGAGAACCTGAACGGCGAATGGGTCCGGATCGCAAACCGGGGGGACGGCCCGGTGCTTATTGCCGGCTGGACGCTCTCAGACAGTACCGGTTCTCCCGTGTTCACCTTCCCCGCCGTTCTCCTTATGCCGTCCACGTCCGTGACGGTCTTTTCCGGCAGCGGCACAATGAACGATACCGCGCTCTTCATGGGACGGTCCGTACCGCTCTTTGGCAACAGCGGGGATGCGGCCATCCTCCGTGATGGCTCGGGTACAGTGATCGACCGGGAAGGAGAGGACGTGACCGCATGAGAGCCACGGTCGATCAGATCGATGAAGGGATCGCGGTCATGGTCCCCCGCGAGGGCGATGCCCGGCCATTCCACCTGCCCGTCTCATTCCTGCCACCCGGTTGCCGTGAGGGCGATATTGTCACCGTCACGATCGTGCGGGACGATGCTGCGACCGCTGAAGCAAAGGAGAGGGTCGCCGGGTTCATACAACGACTGGAACAAAAGGGCCGGTAACCGCCACTCCTTTCACGGCCCTGCGGGTCTTACGGAGCGACACCATTTTCCTGTAGGAGATCCAATGGCGCTTATATGTCCCATGAAGCATTTGAGCACCATGACCATCCTGCCCACACCGAACCCTCAAAGAAATGCCGGTTCTGCTCGACCGAATACTCAACGGAGCACAACAACTCGTTCCTCGGGATCTGCCAGAACTGCGGGTACAAGATCCTGATCGTGCTTTTGATCATCATGATCTCGACGTCCTATATCGCGTGGTTTGGCGTCCTGTAATTTTTCTTTTTTAATTTATCCCTGATGAGGAAGACCAATGAAGATTGCCTTTGTGATCTACGACAACGTCACCCTGCTGGATTTTGCCGGTGCATACGACCCGCTGACCCGTCTCAAAACAATGGGATTTATGCCGGACCTCACGTACGATATCTGCGCCCGGAAGGAATGTATCCGGTCGGCTGAAGGCGCTGAACTAAGTGCGGACCGGGTGGGATGCGACCTCTCATCCTACGATTACGTGATCATTCCCGGTGGCGAAGGGATCCAGCAGCTGATGAAGGACCCGGCGTTCCTGCGCTGGATCTCCGTTGCATCAGAAAAGACAACGGTTGCAGCGGTCTGCGGGGGTTCGCTCCTGCTCGGCGCTGCCGGCCTGCTGCGTACCCGTAAGGCAACAACACACCCCCGGCTGATGAATATCCTGGAAAATTTTGTGGGGGATGTATCGACCGACAGGATCGTTGACGAGGGGAATATCATCACGGCCGGTGGCGTAACTGCTGCTATCGACCTCGGCCTGTACCTCTGCGAGAAGATTGCCGGTGCGGAAGTGAGAGGGAAGATCCAGGTGCAGATGGATTACCGGTGTTACCGGATCGTGTAAGTGGGAACGGACAGATCCCTTTTTCGCAGGGTTCGTTCGAGTCGAAGAACCCTTCAGGTTCTTCTTCCGCCTCATCCTGTGTTCCGCAGGGTTCTTCGAGTCGAAAAACCCCTTCAGGTTCTTCTTCCGCCTCATCCTGTGTTCCGCAGGGTTCGTCGAGTCGAAAAACCCCTTCAGGTTCTTCTTCCGCCTCATCCTGTGTTCCGCAGGGTTCGTCGAATCGAAGAACCCCTTTAAGATCTTCTCCCACCTCACCCTGTGTTCCGCAGGGTTCGTTGAGTCGAAGAACCAGGGTGTTTTTGTGCCGTCTTACCTTGCGTTTCATAGGGTTCATCGTCCCCAACCATTATGTACCGGTTCTGCCCCACTACCCCATATGGTGAATATGAATGTCTGATATGGTCCTGCCCCTTGCCCTTGCACTCTTTGAGTACGTGAACGTTCTGGTGGCCCTGTTTGCAGTCGCTCTTGCCATAAAATGGCAGAAGACAGAATTTTACGCAGGCCTCATCTTCCTCCTGCTCTACACGATCATCGATGCGATCGAGCTCTCCCTAGCCGCAATCTTCGATGTGAACATGATCAACGCATCGCAGTTTGGGTTTATCCTCCTCGCGCTTGCCGGGTTTATCGTGGGAATGCGCCCTGCGGAGCCTATTAAGAAAACAGCGTGAAGGCCTGGCGTTCCTTTTTTAGGTACTGCCCCGGATAATGACGTTTTCATGCGCTGTTTCATCTCATGAAAACAAAAAAAACTGAAAATCCGGAAGGTGAAGAGCATATTTTTATCAAAACATATTACTAATTTTATTATCAGTATAGAACAAAGAACGATCAGGAGCGTTGGGATATTTTGCAAAATAAAAAAAACCTCGCGCATCCGGTATCGATTGTGCTGTGTCTTCTCCTGTTCCTCGTGCTGGTCCAGGGAGTTGCCGCGGAAGCGCCATGTACATTTGTCAAAATGTGGGGATCGTATGACGGAGGATCCGGCACTACCTCCAACGGTATTGCTACTGATGCTTCCGACAAGGTCTACGTAGCCGAAACGGGCAACAACAGGATCCTGGTATTCTCCTCCGACGGGTCAATACTATCCAGATGGAATCTCAACTGGACCGAACCCGGGCAGCTGGATGTTGCCTCTCCCTATGGTATCGCCGTTGATTCATCCCACAATGTGTATATTACCGACCGTGAAAACAACACGGTCCAGAAGTACACCCCACGGGGTTTTGTAACCACCTGGGGTAACGAGGGGACCGGCGAGGGGCAGTTCTCCTCCCCTGCCGGTGTCGCTGTTGATCCCTCCGGTAACGTGTATGTAGCTGACACGGGCAACAACAGGATCCAGAAATTCCATTCAACCGGAACTTTTCTGATGGCCTGGGGATCGTATGGAACCCCCGACGGGTCGTTCAATGCACCGATGGATGTAACCGTTGATTCATCCGGCCACGTCTATATTGCTGATACCGGTAACAAACGGATACAAAAATTCAGCCCGGACGGAACGTTTCTCGCAAAATGGGGTAGTGAGGGGACCGGCGAGGGGCAGTTCTCGACCCCCACCGGTATCGCAGTTGATTCCAAAGGTAATGTCTACGTTGCCGATCTCACCTCCCGGGTCCAGGAGTTTAACCCTGCCGGGGAATTTTTAACAACCTGCGATACCGGCGCGACCACTAACGATGTTGCCGTAGATCCGTCTGGCACGATATACGCCCTATGGCAGTCCGGGCCTCACTGGAAGATTGGGAAATACGGGACCCGCGATCCAACTTCTCCTTCGGCCTCCGCCCCGGGAGTGCACACCACATTTTCGGTTTTTGTAGAACAGACAAAACCCCGGGTTACCCCAACAACCAGTCTTATGACCGCACCACCCACCTCCCCAGCGACAATTGCAACTCCCACCATGACACCACCCACCACCACCCGGGTGACAATTGTATCTCCCACCCTCTCTCCAACCATGGATTCTGATACGAAGATCGCAGAGCCCGGAGAGCAACCTGCAGAACAAGGAAGGAAACCTGAGGAGCAGTGGAACATCCTGGACCGGGTAATGGCAGTTTTAGGAAAACTGGTAGGTCGGAAATAATTTTTTACCATAGGCGAGGCATAAAAAAGGGATACACGGTCAGGACCTTGTCTCCTTCTTCGAAATCCGAAAGGCCATCAGGCCTTGAGGATGAGAAGAAGTGCGAAGCACTTCTTCGAACACCCTTGAGCACGCGAAAAGTTCAGGAAAATAGAAAAAAAAAGATTATGCAGTCTGGACCTTGTCCGCCTCTTCGAGGTGGAGCACCCTGATCGACTCGTCCCGCATCTTGTACTTCTGGATCTTGCCGGAGATGTTGATCGGGAAGTCCTGGACGAACATCACGTACCGCGGGATCTTATAGTGGGCGATCTTCCCCTTGCAGAAGTCCTTCACGTCCTGCTCGGTCATGGTCTGGCCCTCTTTCATCTTCACCCAGGCACAGAGTTCCTCGCCGTACTTGATGTCCGGGACGCCGACCACGTAGACATCGGAGATCTTCTCGTGGTGGTGGAGGTACTCCTCGATCTCACGCGGGTAGATGTTCTCCCCGCCCCGGATTACCATGTCCTTGAGCCGGCCGACAATCTTGAAATAGCCCTCCTCGTCCATAGTGCCGAGATCTCCCGTGTGGTTCCAGTGGTCCTTGTCGAGGGTTGCGTGCGTGGCCGCGGGATTGTTGTAATAGCATTTCATGACGCAGTAGCCGCGTGCGCAGATCTCCCCGATCTCACCGGTCGGCACGATCTTGCCGGTGTTGGGGTCGATGATCTTGAGTTCGGTATGCGGGAACGCCCTCCCGATCGTGCTCACCCTGCGGTCGACCGGGTCATCGGTCGTTGTCATGGTGACGCCGGGGCTCGTCTCGGTCTGGCCGTACACGATCACGATATCGCTCATGTGCATCTTGGTGTTGACTTCCTTCATCACTTCAATCGGGCAGGGAGAGCCGGCCATGATACCGGTCCTGAGGGAGCGGAGGTCGTACCTGGCAAAGTTAGGGTGGGCGAGCTCGGCAATGAACATGGTCGGGACACCGTGCAGGGCCGTGCAGTGCTCCTTCTCAACGGTCTTTAAGACCTCCTCGGCATCGAAGGCCGGTGCGGGCAGCACCATGGTCGAACCGTGGGTGACGCAGGCCAGGTTCGAGAGGACCATGCCGAAGCAGTGGTAGAAGGGTACGGGGATACAGAGACGGTCCTTCTCGGTAAATTTCATCCCCTCGCCGATGATGAACCCGTTGTTGAGGACATTGTGGTGGGTCAGGACAACCCCCTTGGGGAACCCCGTGGTGCCGCTCGTGTACTGGATATTGATCGGGTCATCGAACGAGAGTCCCTCGCCCCGTTCTGCAACCTCGTCCATATTGATCTCCTCGGCCTTTTTCAAAAAGTCACTCCAGGTAAACATCCCGTTATACACGGTGTCGCCCATGAAGACCACATTTTTCAGGTACGGGAACTTCTCGCTGGAGATCTTACCGGCCCTTGACTCGTAGGCCTCGGGGCAGGCCTCGTAGAACATTCCCACGTAGTCCGAAGTCTTGAACCGGCCCTGCACGATCAGGGTCGAGATCTCGGCCTGCTTGAGCACGTACTCGAGCTCGTACGTGCGGTACGCCGGGTTGATGTTCACCATGATGGCGCCGATCTTGGAGGTGGCGAACTGCACCACGACCCACTCGGCATAGTTCATCGCCCAGATGCCGACGCGGTTGCCCTTCTCCACACCAAGGCCCATCAGGGCCCGGGCAACGATGTTCACCTGCTCGGCGAATTCCCGGTAGGTGTACCGGATATTCTGGTGCACCGAAACGACCGCCTCGGTGTCCGGATATTTTTTTGCAATACTGTCGACCATCTCGCTGATGGTCATGCCCAGCAGGGGCACACCTGAAGTCCCGCAAATATAACTGCCCTCAATCATTGCATCAGTACTAAGAATCGAGATTTTATATGCGTGGTGATTTGTCCGGAATGTGGTGCACCTGAGCCCTGCCCCACGTACAAGAGCAAAACTCTTAAGTTTATACACTGCGATTTTATTGAGTCAGCACGGGAATACCGTCCCTGCTGGTGTAAGGGGTTGTGGCCTAGCCCGGTATGGCGACGGGCTCCAGCGGTCTTTGCGTTCTTTGTGCTCGCAGATGATGAACAATGGGTCTACTGACTAATTGCCCATTCTGGCATCAGCCAGTGTGGGCAAGGAGAAACTCGGTTACGAGTTTCGACTTGGATGATGACCCGTTGGAGCACTGATGCGCATGTCGGAGAGACCCGTCGATCGTGAGTTCAAATCTCACCAACCCCACGTTTTCTCATATCTGCTCTTTTATCGTGCTGGTTTTTTCAGCCGCTCCTGATCTCCGGTGCATAAGCCAGCCCCCGGCAAGTGAGAAACCGGCAAATACTGCGCTCACCAGCATCACGACGGGAAAAATAAAAATGGCGTATCCCGTCACAAATGCCAGCCGGGGCATGAGACCGGGTTCCAGGTACGGGACATACTGGTTCGCGGAGGATACCGCCATGATCAGGTTGCACGCCACAAATACGCCAAGGAAGCCGGCACAATAGGGGACGAGCAGCTCACGGCCGGCAACAGGATCGCGCTTACGGATCTTCTCTGATATCGCCCCGGTGATCACCAGCAGGACCGGGACGATGATAAATGCCATGATGATGGTCATGACCGGACGAAATTCGCCAAACATAGATAAGAAAAAATCCCGGCCTGTGGAAAAGAGGAGCCAGATGAGGAACCCGGACAGCAGTCCCGGGATAATTATTGCTTTCATGTGCGGTTTTATGGGCATTACTAACTCCTCGTACCCAATCTCTCAATAATGTTCGTAATATATTTCCCGATATCTGTCTCTCGTTATTAAAACCCGGATTCAGGTTTATTGATGATGACCCGTTGGAGCACTGATGCATGTCGGAGAGACAAAGTCGATCGTGAGTTCAAATCTCACCAACCCCACGTTTTCTCTTACCGCTTTTTTGTCAGCCTGTGGCTGTTTGTTTTGATCTCCCGTACATGAAAACGCCACCTGCGAGGGCGAACACGGCGAAAATGATACTGCCCGCAAGAAGGATCGGCAGGCATTGGATCTCCATGCTGCCCACATATGCCAGACGGGATATGAGGCCAGGTGCCATGCCGGGTGTATCCCTTGTTATGTAGGACCCGAACACAAGAAGGAGGATTGCAATCGCTGTTCCGAGGAACCCGGCAAGGTATGAGGTCCATGCCGTTCTGCCGGTACCCCCCTCCCTGCTCCTCAGTTGTTCCGCTATGCCCCCGGTGATGAAGAGCAGGACCGGAGGGATGGCCAGTATCAGTACACTAACCGGGAGGGTATGCGGTCCCCCGAGGCCGGCTGATTCAAGATACCCATATACGGTGAAAAATATGGCCGGGTACAGGATCCCGAAGAGGATTCCCGGGACAATGACGGCAGACCAGCCGGGCCGGGGGAATGCTGCCAATCGCATAATGCCGGTATCTGTGTGATACCATAATACGTTCCCGGTCACCTGCGCCCTGACACAGGATCTTTCTGACCCGGTTTCATTGCGCTGTTCCGATCCTTTATTTCCCCCGGCATGCAATCTCTCTTCCATGCAAGCAGAACTGCACCTCGTTGACGCCTTCACCAGCTCCGCGTTCCGCGGGAACACGGCGGGTGTCTGTATCCCGGACGGTCCGGCCGATGCGGCGTGGATGCAGCAGGTGGCTGCCGAACTGAAGCACTCGGAGACCGCGTTCCTCTTCCCGGAAGGAGCGGGCTGGAACCTGCGGTGGTTCACTCCCGAAAAGGAGGCAGAACTCTGCGGCCACGCCACGCTCGCCGCCGCGTTCGTGCTCTGGGAGACCGGCCGCGTTCCCCGGGACAAGGCGATCGTCTTTGAGACGCTCTCCGGCACGCTGACCGTCCGGCAGGAAGAGGACTGGATCAGCATGGATTTCCCGGCAGAACCGGCCGCTACATCCATGGCGATCCCCGGTCTTGGCGTGGCGCTCGGGATCGAGCCGTTGTATACCGGCCGGAACCGGTTCGATATCCTCGTGGAACTGCCCCTTGCGGACGATGTATGCAGCCTTGAACCCGACATGGACGCCCTCTCCACCATCAAGGCACGGGGGATCATCGTGACAGCGGCATCCGACCTCCCGCACTTCGACTTCGTCTCCCGGTTCTTTGCGCCATCCGCGGGGATACCGGAAGACCCGGTAACCGGTTCGGCCCACTGCTGCCTTGGGCCTTACTGGGGAGAGAAGCTGAACAAGACGGAACTGGTCGGGTTCCAGTGCTCAGGCAGGGGCGGGTCGGTACGCGTGAATCTGAACAGCGACCGGGTCATCCTCGAAGGCCACGCGGTCCACGTGTTTTCGGGAAAACTTCTCGTGTAACTTTTTAATCATTTCCCGGAACCGGGCTGAACCGTTTTTCCCCTCCATAGTCCTTATCATTCCCCGGCTCCTACAATAACGGAATTCATGAACCTCATCACCCCCGTCCTTATCGGTATTGCGCTCGCGATGGACTGTCTTGCCGTCTCCCTTGCCATCGGGACATCGACAAAGACAAAACTCCTGAAAGCAGCGCTCATCATCGCGCTTTGTTTCGGCATTTTCCAGGCAGGTATGACGCTCGCCGGGTGGGCCGCCGGCACCGGGTTCACCCGTCTCATCACCGGGTCCGATCACTGGCTGGCATTCCTCCTCCTCGCGATCATCGGCATCAAAATGATTCACGAGGGGCTCGGGAACGAGGATGAGGAGGAGATGCTCAGCGTCCTTCAGTTCGTGCCGGTGATGGTCCTCTCAATCTCCACGAGCATCGACGCGCTCGCAGTCGGGGTATCGTTTGCATTTCTCCAGATGAGCATCCTTACGCCCGCCCTCATTATCGGGATCGTGGCCTTCATCATCTCGTTTATCGGCGTGATTACCGGCATGCGGCTCAAGTCCATACTCGGGAAACGGATTGAGATCGTCGGCGGCTTCATCCTCATCCTTATCGGGCTGAATATTCTCTTCACGCATCTTACCGCGGGATAATGTCCGGCCGGTAATTGCATTTTCCCATCACCTGCCCGATCCGCTCCGGTATTTGTAGCACTCAAACCAGATCACGCTCCCTATACCGGCCACGGTACAGAGCAGAAGATCAACAGGAGATACGGCCCCGAAACGGAAGAGATCCTGGAGTGACGGGATGAAGAGGACAAGGACCAGGCAGATCAGCGTGCCCGCAAATACCCAGGCCATCGCCCGGTTGGGGGTGCGTAAGGTTGTAACGATCATATCCGACCAGGACCGGTTTGTCACGATGAGGCTGAGGTTGGCAATGACAATGGTGGTAAACGTCAGTGTCCTCACCTCTGCATCACCGAGTCCCCGGGCCAGTGCATCCAGGTAAATCACCAGGACCACGGCAAGGACGACGAATCCCTGCAGGAGACTGATCCCGAGCGTCTTTGTTGTAAACAGCCCCTCGCTTTTATGCCGGGGCGGGCGGGCCATTACGCCAGTTTCTTCTTTTTCCGATTCAAACACGATCGAGCAGGCCGGGTCAATGATCAGTTCGAGAAAAACGATATGGACCGGCAGCAGGATAAGGGGCAGGTTCAGGAGTACAGGAATGAGGGACATGCCTGCAATGGGAAGGTGAACGGAGATGATGTATGCCATTGCTTTTTTCAGGTTGTCGAATATCCTCCGGCCAAGGCGTACTGCTGCAACAATGGAGGTGAAATTGTCATCGAGCAGCACGAGCGAGGAAGCTTCCCGGGCCACATCCGTTCCCCTCCCGCCCATGGCAATACCAATATCCGCCGATTTCAGGGCCGGCGCATCGTTCACGCCGTCACCGGTCATCGCTACCACTTCACCGGCGGCTTTGAAGGCATTGACGATCCTGAGCTTCTGTTCCGGTACCACCCGGGCAAAGATACTGGCCGACGGGATCTGCTTCTGGAGGTCCTGTCCGCTCATCGCATCAAGCCCGGCACCGGTGATGCAGGTGTCATCACCGTCAAGACCGATCTCCCGTGCGATCTTCTTTGCGGTCAGCGGGTAATCCCCGGTGATCATGACGACACGGATCCCCGCTGAACGGCATTCGGCAATGGCTTCTGCCACCAGCGGGCGGACCGGGTCGGCAAATCCCACGAGGCCAAGGAACGTAAACGTGAAATCATGCTGGCCTTCGGGAAGCCTGTGCCGGGTGAACGATGCCTTTGCCACTCCCAGGACCCGGAGTCCCTGTGCAGCCAGGGTGTTGACATGTGTGGCAAGCGCCTGCTGTTTCGCTGCATTGAAATGGCACAGGTCTGCGATAGCCTCAGGTGCGCCTTTTGCGGCAATGATATAGTCATTCCCATCCGGTGAGCGCCAGACATTGGACATTGCAAGGAGCTTTTGGGAAAGCGGGTATTCTGTGATCAGTTCCCAGCCGGTGTGGATATGTTCCGTCCTCCCAAAATCCCCGTCGCTGAGCCGGACGAGTGCCTTCTCCATGGGGTCGAAAGGATCCTTCTTGCAGGCAAGGATGGCAAACTCGGCCAGCTCATGGCAGATCTCCGCCACTGAATTTTTTCCCGTGGCATCGTGTTCGCAGAACTGCCCCCCGGCAAAAAAGGACTGGACGGTCATCCGGTTCTCGGTGATGGTGCCGGTTTTGTCCACGCAGAGCACGGTTGCCGAACCCAGGGTCTCTATTGCGGGCTCCTGGCGGGTCAGCACATTTTTCCGCGAGATCCTCCATGCGCCAAGGGCAAGGAATACGGTCAGGACTACGGGGAACTCTTCCGGCAGGATTGCCATTGCAAGGGTGATCCCGGCGAGGAGCCCTTCAAGCCAATTGCCCCTGGTCAGGCCATAGACAACAACGATAATGATGCAGAGGAAAATGCCCACGATGGCGATCAACCGGACAATGCGGGAAATTTCGACCTTGAGCCGGGATTCGTCGCGTTCCACGGTCTGCAGGACGGTGCCAATCTTTCCCATCTCTGTCCGGGCACCCGTAGACCTGACCTCAGCAAGGCCATGGCCCTGCACGACCAGTGTCCCGGAATAGACGAACGGCTGGTCATCACCCCCGGGTCGTAATGCATGCATGCCCGGGGTCCAGGAAATTTTCCGGACCGGAACCGACTCCCCGGTCAGGAGCGATTCATCCACGGAGACGTTATTGGAGAAGAGGAGGACGCCATCCGCCGCGACCCGGTCGCCTTCGACAAGAATGAGCATGTCGCCGGTCACTACTTCCCGTCCCGCAATCCGTTTGTGTTCCCCGTCGCGGAACACCAGTGCCCGGGGGCTCGCGAGGTCCCGGAGCGCTTCTAAAGCCCGTTCAGTCTTCTGTTCCTGATACACGGTGATGCCGATGATGAGGAAGACAAAACTCATCAGCATAAGGGCTTCAGTCACATCGCCAAGGAGAAAATAGATCAGGCCACTGACGACCAGCAGGATGAACATCGGCTCTTTGATCACGTTAACGATTATGCCGAAGATGCCGTGTTTACCTGATTCGGGAAGTTCGTTGTATCCCTCCTTGCGGATCTTTTCAGCTGCTTCGGCACTGGAAAGTCCTTTGACGGATTCTATGTCAAGAGCTGGCATCAGGGGGCACCCGTCCCGACAGGAAACAAGGTAATATTCCCGGGAACACTGGTGATTTTTCCTTCGGGATTTTTTCTCATTTTAACGGACGTCACGGTTTATCCTGCATCTCATTCCATATGCGGGTATTCACACTGGTATGAGAAAAGGAATTCGATGAAAGGGGTAACCCGGGAACAAAAATCCCAAAATCAACGACCCTCTTAAAAAAAACTTGCCCCGTGGTAGTAAAAAAGTGCAGCGTTACCGCCGCTTTGGTTTCTTCGCGTCATCAAGCCCGGCAAGCGCAGCTGGCAGGCACTCCAGTACCGTGACGAGCCCGGTCAGGTGCAGGTTCATGACGACTGCGCCCACGATCTCGTCTTTGTTTGCGCCAGTGTCCTGCGCCATCATCGCGTGGATCTTCACCCCCTCAGGGTTCCGGGTCGCGGTCTGGATGGCAACATTGATCAACTGCTTTGTCTTCTGGTCAAGACCGCATAAGGACTTCTGCACTTCAACAAGGTTTTCGAACCTCTCGGCAAGTTCCGGGCATTCCCGCCGGAAGAGATCAAACGGGTTCTTTGTCTGCATCGTGAACACTCCCAGGATACGTTAGTGCTGGGAGTCCCGGATGATAAGGCCTCGCACTGCGTGAGATGGCCGCCGGTTAGTAACTTTATCATAGATTAGCGGCACATAATTGAACAGTACGGAGAGTTCCATGTATCTTGTCGGAGAAGCACTTATTGGCGATGGCGCGGAACTGGCGCACATCGACCTCTTAATGGGAGATAAGGAAGGGCCGATCGGGTCGGCTTTTGCAAATGCGGTTTCACAACTGTCAGTCGGGCACACTCCGCTCCTTGCGGTTGTCCGCCCGAACCTGCTTACGAAACCGGCAACGGTCGTCATCCCGAAGGTCACCTTAAAGGACATGTCCCAGGTCAACGAGATGTTCGGCCCGGTGCAGGCTGCGGTCGCAAAGGCGGTTGCGGACTGCGTTGAAGAGAACGCGTTTGCCGGGATCGATGTCGAGAGTGTCGTCATCCTCGTGTCCGCGTTTGTCCACCCGGAGGCAAAGGACTACAACCGGATCTACCGGTACAACTACGGTGCGACGAAGCTCGCTCTCCACCGTGCGCTGGACAAGTTCCCGGACACAAAGACGCTCGTGTTCGAGAAAGACCGTGCGGCCCACGGCATCATGGGATTCAAGGTGCAGCGCCTCTGGGACCCGCCGTACCTCCAGGTAGCAATGGACCTCGTGGACATGGGCAAGGTCGCCCAGGTCTTAAAGGATGTGCCCGAGAACGACCACGTGATCATCGAGGCAGGGACCCCGCTGATCAAGAAGTTCGGCCTCTCGGTCATTGGCGAGATCCGCAAGCTCCGCCCGAATGCATTCATCATCGCGGACATGAAGATCCTCGACACCGGCAACCTCGAGGCCCGGATGGCAGCCGATGCAACCGCTGACGCGGTCGTGGTCTCCGGCCTTGCCCCGACCTCGACCATCGAGAAGGCAATCTCCGAAGCCCGCAAGGTCGGTATCTACTCCATCGTGGACATGCTCAACGTGACAAGCCCGGCAAAGCTGATCGCGACCCTGAAGGTCAAGCCCGACATCGTAGAACTCCACCGTGCGATCGATGTGGAAGAGAGCGCCCATGCATGGGGCGACATCCCGGCGATCAAGAAGGCGGCCGGCGGCAAGCTGCTCGTTGCAACTGCGGGCGGCATCCGTGTCGATGTCGTGAAGGATGCACTCAGGGCAGGCGCTGACATCCTCGTGGTCGGCCGTGCCATCACCGCCTCGAAGGACATCGGCCACGCAGCCGACGAGTTCCTCGACCAGCTGAACCGGGAAGAGATCGACCAGTTCAGGGTGATGACTGACTTTTAAATCTGCAATCTTTTTTCATCTTCCGGTAGATTGCCAGCCTGTTGTTCATCTGAATATTTTGCTATTCACCCGTGAATGCAAGGGATCTCTCCTGCAACTGTTGTGCAAACGCCAGATTTATTTTCAGAACCATCCAAGGTTGTACAACTGTACAATCTTGCACTAGTATCCCGCCGGGGCAAGAGCTCCCGACAGGGCATCAATCATGATATGGTGAAGGAGAATATGACACAGGCAGTTATCCGGCAGGAAGAAGTTGCGAACAAGAGGGTGGCCCTCACCGAGAGCACCTGGGTTGCTCTCTCACGGTTGAAAAAGCCGGGGAAGACATTCGGGGAGACTGTTGCAGATCTCATAGCGGAGCATCAGGCCCGGATGCTCGAACGCGATCTTGACGCGATCGATAAGAACGCCCACTACGTTTCCTGGGACAAGGCCAAAAAAGATCTCGGCCTCTGAACGGGGCAGACCGTGCGAATAGAGATCGAAGACGAGGTAAAGGCGTTCATCCGGGAGAGGCCCGAGAAAGACCGGCGGGTTATCGGCGAACATATCGAACGGCTCACAAAACACCCGGATGCACAGGGCAATATCAAGCGGCTCAAGACCCGGAAGCCCCGGTGGAGGATGCATATCTCCTCGAAGTTCGTGCTGTTCTATTACGTTGTCGATGATACGGTATACATCGATCACATCATGAGCCAGGAACTTGCGCACAAGAACTACGGGAAGATTTCGCGATCTTCACCCGGTAAAATCATTTTTATTACCGCATGTGCGGGGAACGAGAGCGCCCATGCATGAGGCGACATCCCGGCGATCAAGAAGGCAGCCGGCGGCAAGCTGCTCATTGCGACCGACGGCGACATCCGTGTCGATGTCGTGAAGGATGCACGAGAAGGCCGGTGCGGATATAGGGAGAACCGGTTCCCGGTGCAAAAAAATCGCAGGAAATTATTTTTTAGGACCCGCCCAATTAAAAGACAGCACAGTATCCGATGCTGATATATCGGTTACGAGGTTTTTCATGAGCAAGACCCTGATGGTAATCCTGGCAATCGCTGTCACTCTCTGCCTCCTTGCCACGGCAGGGTGCACGAATGCCTCCCCTCCGGCCACCCGCCTGGCAGTGCAGACAACCCCGCACTACCCAACCGTATCGATCAATGCAACGCCCGTACAGTATGCCGAAGTCAACGGTATTTCGCTGGCATACCGGGAATTCGGGTCCGGTGAACCCCTCCTGCTCGTCCCGGGATTCGGCGCCACCATGGATACTGCGTGGAACGAGACCTTCCTTGGGATCCTTGCCACCCAATACCATGTCTATACCTATGACCACCGGGGGATGGGATACAGCGGCGACAACGATGCAACGCCGGCAATTTCCCAGTATGCGGAAGATGCCGCCGGGCTGATGACGGCTCTCGGGTATGACAGCATGCACGTGTACGGCGCCTCGATGGGGTCCACAGTCTCCCAGCAGCTGGTCATCGATCACCCTGAGCGCGTCCGGAAACTGGTCCTGGACTCCGTGACCTACAGCATCCGGGTCCCCGAGACCCAGCTGTTGTTCTCCATCATCAACGAGTCTGCAACCGATCCCACGCAGACGGCCGGCGTCCGGGAGGAAGCCCGGGCAAACCTTGCATGGAACGGGTCCTGGGATAACCTTTCCGGGATCCAGAAGGATGTTATGCTGGTCGTGGGCACCGAAGATGTCCTGACACCCGACCCGGTTACGGTCCGGATGGCCGGGCAGATCAATGGCTCATGGCTCGTGCGGTTCAGGGGACTCCCGCATGTCGGGTCGCACTATGCCCCGGTCGAGTACGGGGAAAATGCTCTCAATTTCCTCGGCATGGACGAGTCGCCGCTTGAGTGAGGGAATTCTTTTTTTAACGGAGGGGCCGGGCATGAACCTCCCCGGTACGTCCCCGCCGCATCAGGGAACAGGTACACTTTTCCGGCACACGTTGTCGCAGAACCCGCAGCTGTTGCCGGCAGGTATGCACTGGTTCAAGCATTCCAGCCAGACCATGGAACGTTCGTTTCTCGGTGCCTGCAGGTCCTGCTGGGCCGGGAGATCGATGACGAAAAAGTGTACTCCGGCAAAGAAACTACCGGCGATCACTCAGCAGACCATAATCAACACGAGCCGGGCGAGTGGCGATTTTTCCGTGTGTGGTGCGGTCAATGATACCGAATCAGCCTCGTTACCCCCTGGTTGGCGTGGCGGGCATATACTCTCTGATGACCAATGGCCGCGAGCCCGCCTGCGTGATTGCCGATAAGGATGGCGAAACGGCGGCGGAGTAAAAAGAATTCTGTCGCTGCCGGGGGAAGACTGGTATTGTTTGCATCAGGCGATAAAAATGGTATCCCCCGGGTATAATCTGTATGACGTAAACGTATCAGCCGCACGACATACCTATAACCTGCATTGCATTGATGGTGCACGAGTACGCTTTCTGTCCCCCCTCCATGCAGACGGCAAATCCCGCAGAACCATACCTGTTGTTCATGCAGGAGCAGACAATGTTCTGCGCCACCGCATCCAAGCAGAAATCGCCCGAATTGGCCGGTGGCTGAACATCCTGTTGCTCCGGGATGTCGATGGCGTAATAGTGTGCCGCGGCAACAACACTCCCTGCAATCGAGAGACAGACCATGAAGAGAACGAGCCGGGCGAGCGGTGACCTTGTGGATTCCTCCATTGACAAATTTACCTCCTTGCTGTTATTCCTCATGTGCGAGTGGAGGATATTTAAACGATCGGAATTGAAAAAAAGAGCCCGAAAATTTTCCTGTGCGGAATGCCAGGTCCGGCGGGTTTCCATATAATTTCTGCCACTTGTAAAAAGTACACCGCCCGACCCCCTCCTGCTCACGTGACCACGGAGCGATTCCCCCCACCCCTTCGGGGTCGCTTGGCCGTCTCGTAGGGGCCTGGCTGGGCTGGGTTCTGGACCGGCGGGAGCTGAGTATGGCAATCCGTAGCGCAAAACCCGATGAGGCGTTTTACGCGTCTCCCTCCATTCCACATCCCCTGCCACACGTTCTTAATCCATCCCACCCAACCACTCCCCCATGAGCACGGAGATCCCCTGGGACGAATCGCGGAAAGAGTGGAAACCGGTCGACATGACCGTCACCTACAACGGGGATGGTGCATTCACCGCCCGCACGAAATCCGGTGAGATCGAATTCCCGATGGAAGCCCCGGTCGGCATGGGCGGTCACGGCAAAATTCCCAACCCCATCCAGTACCTTATCGGCTCGATGTGCGGGTGCGTTGGCGTGAAGATCATCCTGGCGCTCGGCGACAACGGTATCGTGCCGGACGAACTCGCCATCGCGTTCCACGGGACACGGGTCAGGACTATGCCCGCGTACTTCGACCACGTCCACCTGAAGATTACTCTCAGAGCCGATGCGGACGACGCGATGGTGAAAAATATTATCGACCAGACACTCACCCGCCTCTGCCCGATCGCCGCGATGTTTGCCGAGGTCGGGGAAGTGACCGCTGAACACCGGATTATCCGGAATACGTCCGGCTGATTATTTCCCAACCACAACCCCATTAAACCACCACCGCCAACCCGGCTCAGTACGATGCCCCGCGGCCACCGACCCCTCGCAGCCATCCGCGATGCAAAAAAATTTGCAGAGAAGATGGGCTACAACTGGCAGGAGAACACCGACAACCCGGACCTCGGCTACGACCTCCAGGTCTTCAAGACTGGTTACGCATTTCTCTTAAAAGTCCGGGTGGTGCGCCACCATATCGACCCGGACTGCTTCTACGAAGATTTGCTGGCTGACGATCTCCGCGAAGTACGGGGGTTGCCGTTCCCGAAATGGATGCCCCGCGAGATCTGGCTGCGGACCCAGCACGAGCGCACCTTCCGCAGGCTCCGGGTCCTCGACCTCGCGGTTGCCGAGATCGGGTTCTGGGACCCGGATGGGTACGTGAACCGGTATGCGAGGGACTGAACCCCTTGTCACGGGTGGTGCCAGGCCTCCTTTATAAACGGGGTGAGGTGGGGAGAGGGCATCTCCCCCGCGATCGATTCTCCGACGAAGAGGTCCCGGGCCGCTATGGGCCGAAAAATTCGGCAGTGGAAACGGTGCCAACACCCGAGGAAAATTCTCTTATAATCGCGATTTCTGGCAAACGAAGCCTTTTCCCTCTGAAAAAACCGTGCTCTTTAGCGGCGGGAGAAAATGCGCAAAAATTACACAGCCAACCCCCAATTACGGAAATCCGGGCCTTACCGGAGGCCGCCATGGGCGAAAATTTCATTCAGATCATTCCCCCAGAAATTCAGAGGATCGCCTGCAGACGAAAAACAGGTGAATCGCGGACCGGACGCTCACAGCCACCCCCCGGGCTGCCGTGCCGGAACGGGATATGGTCTCCCATCTCCCGTCTCCGACGGAAAATGACCCCCTCCGTGACCCGGGGACGTCAAACCGGCCTCGTTAAATAACACCGGTTCGTAAGTTACCTGTCGAGAACACAAACAAGGTATTGGTATGCTTTTCTTCGCACCGGCAAAATTCAAAAAACCCCGGACAAAAGACATTGTCGAACAGGATATGAAGGATATCGGGGCCGACACGAAAGGACAGGTTGTGTACAAGGGTGCCTGGTGGACGCCCGGGAAGTACGACACGGTCGTCATGTTCGAAGCCCCGGATGAGAAGGCTGCGATGAACATGGTCCTGAAGCGGGCTGACCGGATGGAGATCGAGATGTTCGTCGCTGTGCCTGCCAATGCATCGGGCCCGACCGGGCCGGCCTGAACCATTTTATTAAATTTTTCCGGAAAGTTTCCCGGATTTTTTTCCTGTACAAAAATTTCCGGCTCACGTGAGATCCCATCGGATATGATCAGATCCTGCCGGCATGCCGTGTCGTCACATCCCCATCCATTCCCGCCAGACAACCAGAACCTGATGGCATATCAGAAAATACTTTAACCGTGCGGTTTTATTGGATTTTCATGACAGAAGAACCGTACGATTCTATGTTTACCTCCGATTTTGCCGGCTGGGTCCGGGCCGAGGTTGCACGCCAGGACGAACTTGTCGCACTCGGCAAGGTTGCAATGACGGCAAAAGGCCCGGTGGAATATGCCCGGATCGGCGAGGGGCCGGTTGTGCTGGCCGTCCATGGCGGACCCGGCGGGTTCGACCAGGGCCTTCTCCTGTTTGAATGGGTGACAAAAGCCGGGTTCTCGCTCATTGCGCCGAGCCGCCCGGGATATCTGGGCACGCCTGTTTCGAGCGGGAAGTCGCCTGCCGAACAGGCAGACCTGTATGCCGCACTTCTCGACACGCTCGGGATCGACAAGGTCGCCATCATCTGCGGGTCGGCCGGGGGCGCCTCCAGTTATGAGTTTGCCATCCGCTATCCCGAACGGGTCACGGCGCTTGTCGCTGCCGATGCCGTGGTCTCACAATACCTCATGCCGGCCAATGCCGGGCCCGTTGCCCAGGCCCTGTTCCTCAGCGGCCCCGGTGAGCAGCTCGTCAGTTACTTCACGAAACATTTCCCGAAGCAGACCATGCACGAGTTCCTCCAGCAGGAGTCCGTGCTCCGGCCCGAACAGATCGATACGCAGGTAGAGGCAGCATTAAAGGACCCCCACCAGGTACGACTCCTCCTGCGGTTCTCACGCTCCCTCTCGGAGTATTCAAAACGCAGTGCCGGTGTGGACAACGACATCGACGGGCTGGCAAAACTGAACGATCTCCCGGTCGACAAAATCCGGTGCCCGGTGTTCATCATCCACGGCACCCATGACAGCGACGTCCTCCTCTACCATGGCGTGTATGCCTGGGAGAACATCCCGGGTGCGGAGAAGCTGTGGGTACGCGAGGGTTCTCACCTCTGTGCATGGATTTCGCCGCAGGTCCACGAGACGCAGGCAAAGATCCTCTCGTTTTTAAAGCAGCACGCGTGACCGGGAAAACCCGGTTCTTTTTTTTATCACTGCGGTTCCGGTAAAATCCTGTCAATCGTCCGTTTGATGGCTGCGGCGTCCGCAATTCCCTGAAAATTTTTATAAATTCACCGGAAAATATCCCGGAATTTTTTGTTACCTGTGCGACGCATGAGCCGCATGGTCCCGTTTCGCTGGGTTTAATAGTCCGAACATCTTCAGAGAACCATGAGGTTTCTCATGAAACGCGTAACCATCAACGCACTCGTGGATATCGGATGCCTGATCACGTTCATCCTGTCGCTCGTCACCGGGCTGGTGCTGTATTTCTTCCTGCCATCCGGCGCAGGCCGCGGGGGCAGCTGGGTAACCTGGATGGGGATACCCCGGTATGACTGGGTCCTCTGGCACGATATTGTGAGTTTTGCCTTTGCCGCCCTGCTCATCATCCACATGCTCCTGCACTGGATGTATTTCAAAAATATCCGGAAACATTTCAGAGTGGATGCAAAAGATCCGGATGATTGTATAGCGTGATTATTGATCCATATCTCCCAGGATTATTTACAAACACAGGAAAGAACGAGGTTTTAGTCGTGCAGAAATGCAATGCTGGTGAATCATGGTGGCAATCGTTTAACCGGCCCCACCCGGTCGTGTTCATATTCCTGGTCCTTATCGGTCTTGATCTTGAATTCGTTGTTCATTACTATTTTGGTATCACCATCGTCTACACGCAGTTTTTTTACCTGATCATTGTCATCGCCGGCCTCTGGTACGGGAGAAAAGCGATCTGGGTTGCGCTCCTTTTCGGCAGTCTCCACGTGACCGTCACCTATATGCTCACCGGGCTGCTCTCTATGGATGCCCTGATGAGAGGCTGTATAATGCTCATCGTGGCAGTTGTTGTCGGTTCCATCGTGGAACAGATGCGTTGTTATTATGATCAGATCATTCTCCAGAACCGTGAGTTGTCTGATGCGAACCAGAAGATGTATTCCCTCAACACCCGGCTGGAAAAATCCCAGGAGGCATTCCGGACCGCCAATAAAAAACTCAATCTCCTCTCCAGCATCACCCGCCACGATATCAAGAACCAGCTCCTTGCACTCATGGGCTATATCGAACTCTCGAAAATGAAGAGCACGGATCCGGAGCTGATGCATTTCATCGATAAGGAAGATATCGCAGCACAGACCATCCGACGGCAGATCGAGTTCACGAAAGATTACGAGGACCTCGGGGTCAACGCCCCTGCGTGGCAGGATATCGGCGGGTGTTTAGTGGCGCTGCGATCCAACCTTCCTCCCGGCGAGATCGAGATCTCGGTTAATGTCATGGGTCTTGAGATCTTTGCCGATCCCCTTCTTGAGAAAGTCTTCGAGAACCTGATCGACAACTCGCGTCGCCACGGGGAACGGGTCCGGCACATCACCCTCTCCTCAATGAAACCCGGTCCGGATACCCTCGCGATCGTGTATGAAGATGACGGGGTTGGCGTGCAGGAATCGGACAAGGAGCGGATCTTCGAGAAAGGATTCGGGAAGAATACCGGCTTTGGCCTGTTCCTCACGCGGGAGATCCTTGCCATCACCGGACTCTCCATTAAAGAATCGGGAGCGTACGGGAAGGGCGTCCGGTTCGAGATCCTGGTACCAAACGGAAAATTCAGGTTTACGAAACCCGCATGAAAATCTTCTTTGAATAACGTGCAGCTCATTGCCGTAATCGTTCAGGAGGCCGCACCCGGGTCAACCGAATGCGAACGTTTTCCCCTGGCGTTCAGCCGGGCGAGGCCATTGCGGATGACTCCCTGCCGGAGTATACTCTCTACCCTGGTTCACCCTGACTGTTGCCAGGCAATAACCGTTCTTACGGATGATTAAATACAACATAATTCACATTGAATTACTGCACGCGAAAAATAATTCACCATGGCCAAAAATACGGGGGAAGACAGCGGTTATTTTTTTAAAAAGTTTTGGCAGGTTTTTTTTAATAGCGGGGGGCATCACGAAAAAACAACAGGGCTCTCCCGCAGTCCTGACGGATGACGGTCAGATCAGGAGGAATACCGATGATAAAAGAGATCTTTGAAGGCATTGCGAACACGATCATCAGGAGGCCGAAACTGGTTGCGGTATGTATCCTCGCCCTCTTCTGCATCGGTATTTACGGTACGACCATGCTCAGCATGGAGACGGGATGGAAGACCTATGTCTTCAAGGACTCCCCCGCCGGGGCCATTGAGAAAAAATACAATGAGGACTTCAAGTCGGATACGATCATCCTCATCATCGAAGCTGGTGACCCGCTCGCTCCGGATGTCCTCGCTTATATCGAAGACCTTGAAACAGACCTGCGGCAGCAGCAGAATATCGAGAGCGTTCAGAGCATCACGGATGTACTGAAAGCATACCATGGCGGGATACTTCCCGCGTCGAAGGAACAGTCGCTCGCCATTGCCGATGCACTCCCCGCGAGCACCCGTGCAATGCTCTATCCATCCAACGTGCTGACCCTCGTCCAGATCAAGCTCACGCCGGGCCTGTCCGAGAAGGTCCAGAAGTCCGTCCTCGCCAACGTGCAGTCGGTTGTCGATACGTCTGCTGCACCGGCCGGTGTGACCGTTGAAATGTCCGGTTCGCCGGCATTCTCCCAGCAGATGAGCGAGGGACTCATGAGCAACATGGGCATCCTCATCGGCGGTGCCATGGTACTGATGGTAATCACGATGGGGGTCCTCTTTGCGTATGTCCGGCACCGGTTCTTGCCGGTCCTGCTTGTTGCGATCGGCCTTGTCACCTCTCTTGGCCTGATGGGCGTTGCCGGCATCAGCCTGAACATGGCGGTGATCGGGGCTTTCCCGGTCCTCATCGGCCTTGGGATCGACTATGCGATCCAGTTCCATGCAAGGTTCGATGAGGAGGCAAGGAAAGGATCGCTTGATGAAGCGGTTTTCATGACCGTGACCAGGACCGGCCCTGCCGTCATGTATGCGATGCTCGCCACATCCATGGGATTTGTGGCCATGTATGTCTCAACGGTCCCGATGATCCGCTCGTTCGGTGTCGTCTCCATCATCGGCATCAACACCTGTTTCTGGGTCTCCTGTATCGGCATGCCTACGATCGCCCTCCTGCTGAATTACCAGCCCAAGCCCGAAAAGACCGGGCAGTGCTATGCCGTGGGAACGGATGCATGCGATACGATCATCGGGAAGCAGAAGAACGCAAAGAAAAGTTCCTTCTCCTATGCGGAGTTCCTCACCAGTACCTCCGTAAAAATTGCAAAGAACCCGGTACCGGTCCTGCTCCTGGCCGGTCTTATCGCCCTGATCGGGTTCCAGATCGACCCGACCATCCCGGTCAGTTCTGATGAGAACGCGTTTGTTCCCTCGGATATGCCGGCCAAGATCAATATGGAGAAGGTCACCCGCGTCATCGGTGCAACCAGTACTGCGGACCTCCTGGTCCAGGGATCGCGTGTCACCGACCTCGATACCGTGATCTGGATCAGGGAGTTCCAGGACTATGAACTTTCGCACCATCCGGAAATAACCGGGGCGACCAGCATCGTCACGTACATCCTCCAGTATAACGGCGGCGTGATGCCGGAGACACAGTCACAGCTCAATACTGTGCTTGCGAAAATACCGGGGGATACACAGAAATCCGTCCTGAGTGACCCGATGTGCGGGATCATCCGGTTCAGCACCAAAAAAATCTCGATCACCCAGCAGAACGCCTTAAAAGAGCAGGTGAAAAACGATATCGCGTTCCTCGAACCCCCTGTCGGGATCTCGGTAGAACCCGCCGGGAACTTCGAAGTGACGACCACGCTCTTAAAGGCGATGTCAGATTCGAAGGACACGATGACCCTGCTCGGGTTCATCTTTGTCTTCGTCTTCCTGGTCCTGGTCTACCGGCACCTTCACGCGGTTTCGCCGATCATTCCGATCATCTTCGTGGTCGGCTGGAATGCAGTCATGATGTACCTGATCGGGCTCACCTACAACCCGCTCACGGCAACTCTCGGGTCGATGACGATCGGTGTGGCCGCGGAATACACGATCCTTGTCATGGAACGGTACGCCGAAGAGGAGGAGCGGCTCCATGACCCGATCGCCGCCATCCAGGAGAGCGTCCAGAAAATTGGCACGGCGATCACGGTATCGGGCCTTGCCACCTTCTTCGGGTTCTCCGCACTCTGCCTTGCGACATTCCCCATCATCAGCAACTTCGGTATCTCGACCCTCATCGCCGTCGCGTTCTCGCTGATGGGCGCTATCTTCATCATGCCGGCAGCGCTCTCTGTTGTGGGCAGTTTCGATGAGTGGTTACGGGCAAAAAAGTCACCGGTGTTCACGAAAAAAGAGAATGATCCGGGTCCTGGCAATACTCCGTAACCCCGGAATTTTTCCGGGATGGTCACGGACACAAACGGGACCGGGTTCAAAGAATTTTTCCGGTATCATTTTTTAAAAATTAAAAAAAACCGGTATACTTAAATTTTTTTTCAGGTTTACTAAACAATCCGGAATTCTCGTCGTTCTAATTCTCCCGTACAGGAATGGAAAAAACCGGAGAACAGATCAAAATGCCTAATATCTCGCATACCAGATCCGGATCACGTGGTGCCACACATGGCAGATGATTACTATATCAGGGAGATCACGGACGAGGAGTACGACAGACTCACGCCGGACCAGCAGTTCGGGTATAACCTGGACCTCTGCACCCGGAGAGAATTAGCCTGGGCGAAAAAAGAGTACGATGCCACGATGAGTATTGTCGGTCCTGCGTCCCTTGCGATCATCGTGAGCGTAACCGGGTTCATAATTTCTCTCCTGATCGACAACATCCTTTCCATCATACTGATGACATTTGGGATCTGTCTGGCCGTGTTATGGGCAGTCATCCGCGTAGTCTCGCGTTCAGACGCATACAAGCACCTCAGGGATACCGAAACCGAGCTCAAATCCTCACGCGGTTGATGCGTGGGGAAAATATTCTTTCGGTTCTTTACCTCATTTAAAAATTTCCCGTAATCCACCGATCATTGTGCGTTTCTTACGGTTTTTCTCCGGCATCGCTGCGGCCGGAGATATCACACAGGATACCGGAGATACCGATCACGGCGCCTGTCGGATCAACAATGGGGGCCGTGGTGTCTTCCACCGGGTGGAGGTTCCCGGATTTGTCCCGGATCCTCAAGCCGGGTGATCGCGGGTATCCCTTTCAGCACGGTCTTCTCCACATCTGCCATAACGACCGGCAAATCTTCTTCTGCCATGAACCCGGCAAAATTTTTGGAGAGGACTTCATCCGGTATATACCCGTACCGGGATAAACGGGGGCTCACATACGTGAACCGGCCCTCATGGTCCATCAGGTAGAAGACGTCACTGGTGATTTCCGTTAAGTGCCGTTATTTTTTCCCGCTCTCGTGGAGCTTCTCATATGCGGCCTGGAGGTTCTCCCGGGCCCGTTTCTCTTCCGTGATATCAATCGTGATGAAGATATTGCCGGCTGCGGGCCTGGACGGATCGACCTGGGTCCCGAAGAACCGGATATCACGGAGTGTCTTGTCTTTCCGGAGAAACCGGGTCTCTGTCGTATCAAAGCTGCCCTCTCTGTTGCCGAGGGTGTAGAACCTTCCCGCCCGGGTATATTCGTCATCGTCCGGGTACAGGAACCGTGCATTGCGCCCGAGCAGCTCCTCGCGTGAATATCCGGTGATTGCACAGAACCGGTCATTGACACGGAGGAACACCCGGTCAGCAGATATGTGGCCGATACCTACGGGGGCAACACGTAAGATGGTAGAGATCTCTGCCTCGCTTTTCTTCAGGCGCTCTTCGCTCCGGGCAATCTCCCCGTACTGCTCCCGCAGTGTCTGTTTCGATATTTTGAGATGTTCATACGCGGCTCTCAGCTCCTCTTCTGCAGTTTTTACCTGGGAGATATCAGTTGTGCTGATCCCAAGCCCGTCGCCCACGCGGAACGCCTTGATGGTAAACCATTGCCTGCCGGACTGCGGCTCCGGCCTCATCTCCGTACCGGAAAACGGGATACCAGTCTTGATCACGTTACGGTACCGGTCATACTCTCCCCTTTCGTGCGAACCGGGAATGAACTTCGCATAGTTCGTGCCAATGATATCTTCTTTTTTTGTCCCGGGAGGAAGGTAAGAGAGGGCTTTCCGGTTGAGATCGACAAGGTTGAGGTGTGCATCCCAGATCGTGAATGCATCCGTGGCCGAGTCCATGAATGACTCAAGCCTCTCCTTGCTCTCCCGGAGCATCCGCTCGTTCTTTGCCAGCTCTTCATACTGCTGGCGCAGTTCTTCCTCCGTGGCCGTAAGCTGCTCATACGCCGCACGGAGTTCCTTGTGGTCCCGTTTTGCCCTGGTGATGTCGAGAGCGCTGTACGTCATGGGCGCCCCGGGATTGGACCGGTCGATCGCAGCTGCGGTGATATGGACATCAATGACCGTGCCGTCCTTTCGCCGCCAGGGTACATCGACGTCCTCCGGCGCACCGTCCCGGTATGCCTGCTCCCGCATCCTCCCGACCGCTGCATAACCCTCGTCGTCCAGGTACAGGAACCGGGTATTTTTCCCCTCCAGTTCTTCCCGCGGGTAACCGGTCAGCGTGCAGAGACGTTCGTTGACCCGGATTAAGACCCGGTTTGCAACAACCGCGATCCCGACCGGGACTGCCTGGAAGATGCTCGTGATCTCGCTCTCGCTCTTCCTGCGTGAGACCGCCTGCCGCACCTTGTGCACCAGCTCGGCAAACTGTGCCGTGGGATCGCCGCCTTTCTGGAGGTAGAAGTCAGCGCCATTGTTGATCGCCGCAATCACGACCTCCTCGCGGCCCCTGCCGGTGAAGAGGATGAAGGGAAGAGCGGCGAAACGCTGGCGGACCTCTTTTAAGAACACGATGCCGTTCATGCCGGGCATCTGGTAATCGGAGATGATCGCATCGTATGACACCAGTGAAGGGGAACTGAGCGATTCCTCTGCCGATGTTGAGGTATCTACCGTGAACTGGCCGACGTCCTCAAGGAAGAGTTTACCCAGTTCAAGAAGGTCGGGTTCGTCATCGACGTAGAGGACGCAAATCTTATCGGCCATTAGTCTTCCATATGGGTGTTACACTATATCCGTGTTGCGACTGTACGGGACCTTGTGAGCAGCGGGAATAATAAAAAAGGGTATTAAAAAAATACGATGATGAGATCTCAACGGTCCAGGGGCCGCTCGCGGTCACGCTGAACTGATATTTTCCAAAAACCCGGGCTGCGACATTTTTCCCGGTGGTGTTTCCTGCCGTCACGCAATGCATAAACTGCAGGTCCGTGAGTATAGTGAATGGAGATCAGAGGAATAAAATGTGAAAAAAGGATCTGAATTTTTTATTGTATCTTCGCTGCTGCGGTATGCGCAACTTGTTTGAGCGTGTCGTATTCAGGTGCGGTCCCGTTGATCCACAACTCCTCGTACACGTCGTATTTCACGAATGCGATCATGTACAGGTCGATGGGATCGCCTGCTTCGGACATTCTCAGTGCGCTGCTGGAATCCCCGACCGAGGGGGCCGGCAATACTTCAATGGACATATTTTCCTCTGCTGACCAGTCTTTCATGTTTTGCAGGGTACTTGGTATTACCAGGGAGATATTTTCAACGGGATACACAGAGATGACCTGATCCATGCCACGGACATCCTGGCCATTTGATGTGTAGTAGGTACCGTACCCTTTCTTCCAGCCGTGTTCGAGCGCCCAGTCACTTAAATCAGAAGCATTTCGCTCGTATTTCTCCACCAGGGTGAAATCCGCCGGGACATCCGGGGGCTCGAGTCCCATCTGCGAGGGTTCGATCGTTGACAGTTTCTGTTGTGTTACCGGTGGCGCGGACGGGGTCTGCGACACGCATCCTGCAATACCTGCGGAGAGGATGATGAACACGGCCACCAGGATGAATAGGGAAACAGAGGATTGGCTTTTCATGGTTATGCATGCCCCCGCGTAAGGAAAAAGGTTTGCCAGATCACCGGGGAACCGCAATTATTCCCGGTCCTCCGGATCTCCTGTGGTTATCCGGTCCGGCCGTAATGGAGGGTGATGAGCCCCATGTAATCATCGGCATGGCAGGACGAATCGCACAGGAGCGAGAACTCGGGGCCGAGCACCTCGGCCAGGAGCGTGTTCCACTGGCCCCGCAGCATGTGGTAATCGCTCCGCTCTCCCCGGGGCTCGGTGAGGATGGAGATCACTTCGGTCATCAGGAACTGGTCGATGCACTCGTTCACCACTTCCACCGGTGCATCGTGGGCATAGATGCAGTCAAAGATCCGGCCGTATGACTGGTACACCGCGAGGGCAAGGGCGGGAGAGAACCGGTCGGACGTGTCGATGTCGGCGTCCATCTCGAAGAGGAGGAAGTGGTCGATCCATGGCTTGAGTTTTTTTAAGTGGATGCGTTTGTCTTCAACGGGCATGTGGTGGTACGCAAGCGAGCTCATCGCGATGTCGATCTTCTTATCGATCCTGCCAGAACAGTCCTGGATCCTGCAGACCCCGGTGGTGATGGGGACATCCGGGAATGCGGCACGGAGGGTACTCTCTGCAAGGTTTGCCATCGCAGGCGATGGGTCCACGAGCAGGATCTCGTCAAAGCCGGGGATCTTCCCGCATTCCCGCAGGTGCGAGAGGACCGCGACAGCCAGCGCCCCGTTGCCGCACCCGATATCCATGAACCGGACGGGGTGGTCGAAGACCGGCAGCGACTGGCCGCAGTGCCGGACGAACTGTACCCGTGCATTGCTCATGAGTGGGACGGTGGTGAAGTGGATGAACGGCTGCGGATCAGCAAAGACCTGTGCCGGCTTCGTGAGCCGGTTGTCGTACCGCTCCAGGAACCCCGCGAGAAACGCGAGACCAAAGAGCCCGTCCTCCTCTTCGAGGACTGCGGACTTTGCCCATGCGAGCGCCTGTTCCCCTGCGCCGTGTGCGGCAAGAAAGGTTGCGATGTAAAAGTGAAAGGCCGGCACCAGGTTCTGCCGGACTTTTGTATCATAACCGGCGGGTGCGGGACGGTCTTTTAAGATCTCATCCGCGTACGCTCTCCATTCGTGTTGTTCCCGTTCTGAAAGGAAGAGCATGGATCTCTGGAAAGAATTGTCGGGCGGGGGATAAAAGCCTGCCCGTGTTCTGGATCCGGATACCGGCTGGAACCCGTAAGTTCAATTCCCGTTCAGAAAAGGGGAAGAGAGATCGAATACGTTCAGCCCGGCACCGGCATTGAACGTCCGCTCAACCCGTCCGTCAATCACCTGGATGAATATCCCGCAGGTGCCGCTGACCACAGCGCTCGTCAGGTGGCCGCCAAGCGCGTGATGCGATGCATCGGAGAGGGTAGCATGAAGGGGGATGGGCTCGCCGCCCATCGTAGTGATCCTGCCGGGGAGCGACGTGATCTCGTGGTCGCCCGTGAGGGTTGTGGTGTGGTACTCTTTTGTTGCCGTCTCAAACAACCCGATCACGACGTTGTCCCCGGCCCCCTGCACGGTGCCGAGCGCGATCTTCTGTTCCGTGCAGAACTGTTTCAGCGTGCTTATGACCTCTTCCCCGCGGTCAATGCGGAGGATGTACGTGGCGGATTTTTTGTAGCGCATCGTAGCTCTCCGGAGATCTCTTCAGGTACGTATGGGATGCAGCTGGGTAAAAAAGGAGTATTATCTCATCCTCAGGAAATCTTCTGTCGGCCCGGGATATCACGAGGGGGGATCCCCCCCGGGCCGGTCACGTTATACGGATGCGTCGATATTACCCAGTAACTGCCTGATATCAATCCAGATGATCAGTTCGTTTACCTCCTTGTCCTTTACCCGGACACTGCGCTTGATGATCCCGATGATGGAGGACTCGTTCTGACTCACGGACGTGGAGGTATAATCCACCTGGTCGCGTTCGAAGGTCGAGACCGAAGTCACGTCGTCAACGAGGATGCCGGTCTTTGACCGGGCAATCCTGTCATCGAGGACAATGATCCGCGAGGATTCGACTGGTGCGGCACTCCCTTCGGTGATATTCAGCCGGTGTTTGAGATCGATGATCATCGTGATCTCTCCCCGCAGGTCAATGATACCGCGTACGTAGGACGGCACATTGGGAAGCTTGGTGATGGTGGTATATTCCACGACTTCCTTCACATCGAAGAGATCGATGGCGAAATGTTCGTTGCCCAGGACAAATTCCACGACCTGGATCGAGCCGGGCATCGTTTCGGATGCAACGGGGTTTTTTACGGTGTTGACCGGTTCACCTGCTTTTACTGCCATGGAAAATCCCCTCCCGGTTTAGTCCACCTTAAACCGCTTGTTGGCTTCCATGGCCTGGACTGCCGACTCGTTGACGGCTTTCACAATCCGGGCGATCTCATCGATCGCTGCTGCCGACTCTTCGCTTGCTGCAGCCGCATCTCCGGCTTCCTTTGCGGTCTGTCCGATCAGGCCTGCCACTTCATGGACGCTGGCCGTGATCTCTTCCGTGGTTGCAGCCTGTTCCTCGGTAGCCGCGGCAACTTCGGAAGCACTGTTCGCAACAGTTTCAGCGGCTTTCTGGATCTGCCGGAAGGCTTCGAGTGCAGCCTGCGATTCCTGGAGACCTTTGTTGACGAGAACCTTGGACCCTTCCATCGCATCCGTCGCCTTTTTCGTGGCATGGTTGAGCTGGGTGATCATCTCCTCGATCCGTTCCGCGCTGGAGCGGGACTCCTGTGCCAGGGATTTGACCTCCGATGCAACGACCGCAAAACCCCTGCCATGCTCGCCGGCCCGGGCCGCCTCGATGGCTGCATTGAGCGCCAAGAGGTTGGTCTGGCTGGCGAGGTCGCGGATCAGGACAATGATCTTGCCGATATCATTCATCTGTTTCTCGATATCCTTGACAATCCCGTACACGTTATTCGAGGAGTCCGTGATCTCAGCCATATTCTTATTGACCTCGTCCGCCATGACGGCACCGCTCTTGGCAGACTCTTTTGCTGTCTGTGCCTGGGACGACACACTCTCCATGCTGGAGGTAATTTCCTCAACAGCGGCGCTCATGTCCTGCATCGCCTTGGTCATCTGTTCAACGCCTTCGGAGGCTTTCTGGGCGTTCTCCGAGACCATGCCGGCATTCTTTGCAATGTGGTTGACACTCTTGGATGCATCATCCACGCTCCGTGCGGCATTATCCGTTATGGATGTGAGGTCCGCCATCTGCCGGTTGACATCCTTGATATTGACCTGAAGTGCGCTGATGATGTTTCTCACGGATGCCCGCAATTTTGCGAGTGTCGCAAATGTCCCCTCAAGATCCGGGTCCGTGGGCTTTTCTACGGCATGACTTGCGGTCAGGTCGCCGGCTGCCATCCGGTCGTAAACCTTGATGAACTCGTCAATCTCATGTCCCAGGTATTCCCGGTTTTTTACCAGCGCATTGATCTCATGGTAGATGAGGTAAATGTGGTTTATGTCACCGTTCCCGTCAGGGAGGGGGATCGTTGCCCGTTCAATGACGTGGATACCGGAGGGGGATTCAATCGTGGCCTCCCCAAAAACACTTTCCTTCAGTTCAACCGCGTCAGCAAATGATTTGCCCGTGTTCCGGTGATAGGTGATAAGCCCCTTGGACGCCAGGTCCGTGACCTTCATGCCAAGGAGCCGGTCCTTCGGATACCCGAAGAGCTTTGTGAGTGCCGGATTGATCTTAATGAATTTCAGATCCCTGTCCACAATTGCCTGTGCATGGGGGGTATAATCAAACATTTGTTCGAATTCTTTTGTCTCGATCATGGTTCTCACCCGAGCCGGATAACCGGTTCCTTATAGACTTCATTCAATACCTGCCCAAGACCCGTGTACATTGCCGAGAGTCCGCAGATGATCCCAACGATTCCCGCGAGCTGGAGAATTGTCGTATTACTCAGAGCATTCCCCGCGACCAGGAGCAGGAACAACACCGTGAGGAGTCCGAAAACCACCTGGAGTGCCCGCGAGAGCCTGAGGGTTATGATAAACATCACAAGGGTGAACAGGCCCCAGATCGTAAGGAATGATACCAGTGCTTCTTTCGGTACGGCCGGGCTCCACCCGAAAACCGGCATGAGGAACAGGCTGACAAGGGAGATCCAGAAGAAGCCGTACGAGATGAATGCCGTTGTCCCGAAGGTATTGTTCTTTTTCCATTCCATGATTCCTGCGATGATCTGGGCAATCCCTCCATAGAAGATCCCGATTGCAAATATTGTTGATCCGATCGCAAAGAATCCCGCATTATGCAGGTTCAGCATTACCGTAGTCATGCCGAAGGCCAAAAGACCCAGCGGGGTGGGATTTGCCGTCCTGTCCTGAACGTTTACTGAAATATTTGTTTCTGTTCGTTCTCTATCCGTCACATTAATCTCCTCTACTTGTCCGCATGTTTTTGGTAACATACCGGTTTTTCTGAACAAGCACCCGGATCCTCCCCGGCACCCTGCAGCAATCCGTCCATCACGCGAGCATGACAGGGGAGTTCTGCCCTATCCTGGATCACGCACGCTCCATGAGCGGCCCAATCGGAAATCATGCCGGTTTCGACCATCAAATCAATCTGCTGGATCCAGAATGCATTGGATTTTCGTGGTGCATCCCTGCGTTCCATGGTTTCATTTCCCATCGGGTTGAACTTACAATCCCCGATAATGAGCGTTGATCGTCTTGTTCTTCTTTTTGTGCCGGATTCAACGGATCCTTATCCTCTTATCTGCACAGGCAGAATGAACAACGTAATCATACGGGGTTCTCAACCAATCCGGTGCGATCCTGATCACAACAATACTTCCCGAAGAATCAGATGGTTAATAAAATCACCCAATGGCATTACCTTAACGCGTTGCATCAGGAACATTTGACCTGTCTTATTTACGAATGTAGATTAAAGGTGAGAATAATGCATCGCATGCGTGAACACCTTTCCTCAATAATACGGATCCTCTCCGATCACCCGGAAGGCCGGATGATGAAGGATCTTGCCGCGGAACTCTGCCTGAACCGGAATGCCATGGCAAAATATCTGGGAATTCTCTTCCAGCAGGGAAAGGTTGACATCCACCATATCGGAAAGGCAAAGGTGTTCACGATCTCGAAACGTGTCCCGTTCCCGGTTCTTGCAGAATTATCCTCTGATTATGTTGTCGGCATTAACCGGAACATGAACTGTGTTGATGCAAATACCCCGTTTTATGCATGGACTGGAAGTACTCCCGAAGAAATCCTGGGCAGACCGATCCAGAACCTGGCAGGCCCGGTCTTCCAGCGATCACTGATCGGGGACATGGCGAAAACCGGCATCTCCTCCACGTGTGAACCGGTCAGGATCTCCTGCACACAAAAAAACAGGGATTATATCTATGAAATCCGGAGCATACCGGTGGTTTTTGGGGATTGCACTACCGGCTGTGCGGTCCTGATAAAAGATATCACGGACCGCGAAACGGTTGAAGAGAAGATCACCCTTCTTGAAGAACGCTACCGGTCACTCGCCAGCGCCCAGTCGGAGTTCATCGTCCATTCATTAAAGGATGGCACGATCCTCTTTGCAAACCCGGCGTTCGCTGACCTTGCCGGGGTCCTTCCGGACCAGCTTACCGGGAAAAAGTACCGGTCGAAAATCCCTGAAGAGGACATCCCATCTGTGAAGGAACATTTCCGTTCAATTATCCCCGATAATCCTGAAAGGATCATTGAACACCGTTTCATCACCCCCTCTGGCGAGATACGGTGGATACGGTGGAAGAACCGCGGCATCTTCCGGCAGGGAAAACTGATCGAGTACCATTCATGCGGCAGTGACATCACGGAACTCATGATGGCCCAAAACCAGCTCCAGTATTATCAAGAGAACCTCGAGACCCTGATCCAGAAGAAGACAAATGAGTTTATAAGGATCAACCAGGTCCTGCTCGGGGAGATTCAGAAGCGCAAGCAGACCGAGCGGAACCTGCAGAGGACACAGTTCTGTGTCAATAATTCCAGCGATATGATCCTCTGGGCCGATGAGAGCGGGGCTGTCACCTCACAAAACAAGTCTGCACTCATCACCCTGGGCCTCCATGCCGGTGATATCCCCTGTTTCATGAAACAGGACGCAGGAGGTTCGCTGCACCAGGTCCCCTGGCACGAGATCCGGGAGTCCGCAAAACAGAACGGGTGTGCCCTGTTCGAAGCGATCATGGAGGGCCGGTCAGGTAAAAATCTCCAGGTAGAAGTGCTGGCAAATTTTTTGTTCTTTGACGACAGCGAGAGCTGCTGTTTCTTTGTGCGGGATATCACCGAACGCAAGCAGTCGGAAGAGCACCTCCGGCTCCTAGAGATCTCGGTGGACAATGCCTATGATGAAGTCTTCTGGTTGGACATGGCGGGTAATATCCTGTACGTCAATGATGCGGCCTGCAGGACAACCGGTTATTCGCAGAAAGAGCTCTGTTCCATGCATATATCCGAACTGGTCCCGGATCTCGGGCCGGAGCAGCTGGAAGATCATTTCGCTGACGCGAGGCAGAGCAAGCGGCAGTTCTTCCGGAGCCGGCACCGGCGCAAGGACGGCGTGATCATCGATGTGGAGGTCGGCTCGGTCTATGTCACGCGGGGAGAGGAGGAGCACAAGATCTGTTTTGTCCGGGATATCACTGAGCGTACGCGGATGGCGCAGGCAATTCACGAGAGCGAGGAAAAATATCGGTGCATCTTTGAGTCGTTTGTCGATACCTACTACGAGGCCGATGCGGATGGTATTCTCCGGGTCGTTTCACCGTCCGTGTATGCGTTGACCGGATGGCAATCCGGGGAACTCAGGGGGAAATCCATTCTTGACCTGTATGCTGACCCCCGGGACCGCACGGCACTTCTCGAAAAGCTGGGACTCTATCCGGTCGTTTCCGGATTTGTTGCAACACTGAAGAGACGCGACGGGACGCCGGTCGTTGTCTCGGTCAATACGCGGAGACGGTACGGTGCATCGGGCGAACCTGACGGGGTCCTGGGTTCGATCCGGGATATTACCGAGAATGTCCGGGCACGAAAAGCCATCCGGGAGAGCGAGGTGAAGTACCGGCTTGCGCTGGATGCCAAAAGAGACGCCCTCTGGGAACTGGATGTCCCCCATGGCGTCGGGATGTTTTCCCCCCACCTGAATACGATTCTTGGTTATGCACCCGGTGAGCTGGACGATTCGTTTGCCACATGGCAATCCCTGCTCCACCCGGACGATCTGGGCTCCGTGGAACAGATATTCCGCGATCAGATCAAGGGTAAAATGGAAGCTCATATGGCGGAATACCGGGTACGGACAAAGGAGGGGGGCTGGAAATGGATCCTTTCCCGGGGAAAGGTTGTTGAACGGGATGCCGGTGGCAATGCGGTCAGGATCGTGGGGATCAATACCGATATCACCGAGAGAAAACTGGTTGAAGACCGGGCAGGGAAGAAGAACGACTGATAATGTCCCCCGTCACCGGACGCGTATTCGCAGAAGGAATTTTAAAAAAGCGCCTGGCTTACCCGGAAATCCTGAACTCACAGGTCTGGTTCTCCCCGCAGCCCTGGCAGACCTGGAAAATTATTTCACAGTGAACACAGTCAGGCTTCTTCTCCAGATCGCAGTTGTCACAATCCAGTTCAGGGGACTCCGGGTAATCACCTCCCGGGCCATCACAATGTTCGAGGACTCCGGGTCGTTTCCTGGATCCGTCCAGGCACACGTTACAGAGTGCATCGAGGCAGGACTCGCATTCTGCTGCAAGGGGATCGCACCCCCAGTTCAGGTAGGTCATGACGGTATCCTATCTGTGTTGTCATTCTGGCAAAAAACAATTGCGACAGGAAACGCGATCATAAAATTTTACCTTCGCAGAGAGCATACAAAAAAGCGTTACGGTCCGGCTGTACTACATCGACAACCTGCGGTGAATGAGCATCCTGCTGCTCTTCCCGGTCCATGCGTCGGTCGTATGCAGGGTGGTTCGGCTATTACGTGACCTCCGGGTATACCTCCACGGCCGCACTCTGGCTCATCGTCTCGACCATGCCGTGGCTCATGTCAGGGAGCCTCACGCTCGTTGATGTGATCTCATCCCCGCTGACCGGGAGGATCGGCGTTCTCGCATTCTTGGGGGCGGGCGGGCACCTGATGAATGTGACGAACAACCTCGCAGCATATCTGGGTGCGGCGTCGTACCTGGTGTATATCCTTCGCCAGCCGTTCCTCGTGGCAACTGCCTGGTATGTCCTTATGATATCAGTCCCGCCGGTAGTTCAGTTCGCAGCCATTGTAGTTATCAGCGTCCTGCTGACGTTCACCTGCTACGAGATCATCAGGAGGATCCCGGTTGTACGGGTGCTGTTCGGTATTGCGGGCCCGCGAAAAAATATTGCGTGAGATCCCGTTTTTTCAAATAATCCCTGAACAAATAAGAGAAAAACTGATTACATTCTTTTTGATCCTTTTAATAATTCAGATTTGTATTACGGGACACTCTTCATCGAATCCTGAATTTCATTGATGTAATCCTGGAGGCGGGCGTGGTACACGTCGACCAGGATCTGTGCCGCGATCGTTGAATCGCAGGAACAGTTCGAGAGCCCGATACTCCGGACCTCTTCGGGATGGAAATCATCCGCCCCGTATATTTCATCAACCGCCGACCAGGTCTTCGAGCACCAGCCGATAAAGTCGTAATACTCCAAAAGGCCGTACTCGTTCTGTTTGATCGCGTTGATCGCCTCGATTCTCTCATTCAGCAGGATGATTGCTTTCTCCGGGAGTATTTTCAGGTCCGGCATAGGTGTGCGTCCACACTAATGATTCAGTGATCCACCAGAAAAAGATTATTTTTTGATACAAAGGGAACTTTGAAGGCATGGTCGGACAAAGCCGGTAGTGTTTACTATGGACCTGATCTTTCTCGCGATCGCGATCCTGAACATCTGTTTTGGGATCAGCATCGTCTTCTTTGAGCGGAAGACCCCGGAGATCGCGCTTGCCTGGCTCACCCTTCTCGTCTTCATCCCGGTACTGGGATTCCTCGTCTATATCGCGTTCGGGCAGAACTTTTACCGGGCACGGCTCTTCAAGGTGAAGGAAGAGGATGACCGGAAGGGCCAGGAACTGGTCGCCGGCCAGCTCACCGAGGTTGCCCGGCTCGAGAAGGTAAGCGGGGACGAGCGCGAGAACAGGTTCCTGCGGGTCATCCGCATGCTGCTCGTCAGCAACCGTGCGCTGGTCTCGGACAACAATACGATCGAGATCTATACCAACGGGCACGACAAGTTCCGTGCCCTCTTCTCCGCCATCGAACAGGCAAAGGACTTCGTCCATGTCGAGTACTATTACATCTCGGCCGACGGTCTCGGCACGGAGATGGCAGCGCTCCTCACCAGAAAGGCAAAGGAAGGCGTGGAGGTCCGGGTCCTTGTTGACGGCCTGCCCTTCTCGGTGGTCCCCCCGTCATTTTGGAAGCCGTTCCTCGATGCGGGAGGGAAAAAGGCGGTCTTCTTCCCGGGACTGCTGGGGTTCATCAATTTCCGGTTCAATAACCGGAACCACCGGAAGATCGTGGTGATCGACGGGAAGACCGCGTTCTGCGGGGGGTTCAACGTGGGGGACGAGTACGTCGGGAAACGCGAGCTCGGGTTCTGGCGGGATACACACGTAAAGATCGACGGGGACGCAGCCCACCTGCTGGAGCTGCGGTTCTTCATGGACTGGAACTTTGCATCAGAAGATCATTATGAGTTATCCTCACGCTATCTCCCAAAAACAAACGGTACAGGCTCTGCTGCTGTCCAGATCGTCTCAAGCGGCCCGGACAACCAGCACAACCAGATCAAGCTCGCCTACCTGCAGCTGATCAACACCGCTTCGGAATCGGTGTACATCCAGACCCCGTATTTTGTGCCGGATGCAAGCCTGATCGATGCCCTGCGGATGGCCGCACAGTCGGGCATTGATGTGAAGATCATGATCCCGTGCAAGCCCGACCACCCGATTGTCTATACCGTGAACCATGCATGGATCCGCGACCTGCTCGATGCGGGCGTGAAGGCATACACGTACGATGACGGTTTCATCCACGCAAAGACGCTCGTCATCGATGGCGTTGTCGCCTCGGTCGGGAGTGCGAACTGGGATATCCGTTCCTTCAAGCTGAACTTCGAGACCAACGCCCTGATCTACAACCCGGGGTATGCGAAGAAACTTAAGGAGATCTTCGAAGACGACCTGACGCACTGCACCGGGATCACGCCCGAATCGTATGAGAAACGGCCGCTCCTTGAAAAGATCTGGGGGCCGATCGCCCGGCTCTTCTCCCCGGTGCTCTGATGCCCGGTCGCCCGCGTGAACAGCCGCGACAGGGGGCATGACCCTGCCATCCCCGCATCCTCCCGATGTCCGGTTTGCCCGGCCGTACCCGGAGCGGATCCTTGCCGATGGCTATCACCCGGCAGACATGCATTTCCACACAGTCCATTCCGACGGGACGGTGAGTATCAGAACCCTGCTCCGGTGGATCCGGAAGCACGGTGCCGGCTGCGCCGTGACCGACCACAACGAGGTATCCGGGGCGCTTGCCGCGTGCAGGGAGCGGGATGGACTTCTCGTGATCCCGGGCATCGAGATCAGCACGTCAGATGGTCCGCACATCCTCGTGTATTTCTCATCTCCCGGGGACCTGGAGGATTTTTTCGTGCGGCATATCCGGGACCGACGGCGGGAGAGCCCGTGGATGCTTACGACGTTGACGAGCCAGGAAGTGCTTGATGCAGCGGAGGGGTATGCCTGCCTGCGTGGCGCTGCCCATCCCTACGGGTACCTCCTCTTCAACTCGGGGCTCGGGAAATGTATTGAGAAGGGTTACCTTGACGAGTCGCTTTACCGGCAATGCGACCTGATCGAAGGGATCTGCGCCAATATGGCCCGCCGGGAGAACAAAAAGGCAATCTCCCTTGCAACCCGGCTCGGGCTTCCCGTTACCGGGGGAACGGACGGGCACGTCATCTTCGATCTCGGCAGTGCGGTCACCTGCACGCGGTCCGCAGACCCCGCGGATTTTCTTGACGAACTGAAACACGGCCGGGCAACGGTCATTGGTCGGGAGAACCATCTCGGGTCAAAGATGCTCACGGCGGCGGCCATCACCGCACGGTTCATGCCCTGGCTCCTGCCCTCCACAAAGATCCACTGCGAGCGGTTTGTCGGGAGGGTGGACCGGCTCCTCAACCAACGGGGAAAAATGAAGGAGAAATAAAAAAGCCACGCCACCCTGCCCGGTCTCATCTTCGCGTTCCTCGGGATCTTCCTCGGCCACCTCTTCAACATCCCCTTCCTTGATGGACTAGCCCCGGTCGCCATCGGCCTGCTGCTGATAAGCGTTGCCGGGATCCTTGCGTCGTGGGCCATGGGCCTGCTGCCGGGTGAGGGCGTGAACCCCGTCCAGCTTGCGGACATCCGGCGGCGCGTGGAGTCGGACCCGTAGATCAAACGCGCCGGTGAGATCTTCACCATGTACATGGGCCTGCACGACCTGCTCGTGAACATGGGGGTATGTTTTTCAAAAGTATCCCGGCCGAGCAGGTGCACGAGGCAATCCATCGCATCGGGACCGATCTGCACAGCGCATGCCCGGAGACCAACCGTGTTTATGTCGAGTCCGGCTCGCTCCCGGACATGGCAACGGCCTGTGTGCAACGGGAGCCGTGAGATCCCGGGACCACGGGAAATGGTAAATAATTGCATTTTTTGTGCAGCACGCCATGTTGCCTGACTTATCCGGCAGCATAAAAATTATTCAAAGTAATTAAATCATGCATCCTGCGAGCCGCGAATTTAACCGCGCCGGTCTATTTTTGATGGCAACCCGATAGTGTCATTAAGTGTAATTACACAGCGTACGCTGTCGGATTTATTTTCCGAATCACATTCACCATAATCGGGTTCATCGATGCCCTGGCCCTGGTGTGGTACAGGAAAAAAGATTGCTGGATCTGTGTCTGCCATTTCCCCCATCGGACTTATAAGTGATGCACAGCATTTCCCTAAGTTATTAAAAAAAGGATCTGTGGGCAGAAATTTTAAATTTCATAGTAAATTGTGTATTTTTTTAAAAAAAACCGGAAAAATGTTTAAATAAAATAAGATCCAAATCCACAATAAGACGTCGATGAGCCATTACTCACAGTCATTCACTCAGGTGTACGTATGACAGTATCCCGATCAGATGAAAACGCATTCACCGGACTCGAAGCCGCGATTGTGCTTGTCGCATTCATTGTCGTTGCTGCAGTGTTCGCTTACGTGATGCTCGGTGCCGGGTTTGCAACAACCGAGAAATCCCAGGCAACCGTTCACACTGCAATCGGCCAGGCAACCTCCGGAATCCAGCCGGCAGGGCAGATCAGTATGCAGGCAGATAGTACCGGCAACGGTGTCCAGAAGCTCTCCTTCTTCCTCCAGCTCGCTGCTGCAGGTACCGGGACGGATATGGGAACCGTTGCGTATACGGTGACCACTCCCCAGAAGACCCAGACGTACTCAAGTAGCGAAGCGGAGTATACCTGGGTTAAAGAAGCCTCGGGGACAGGAAGCAACCATGGAATCCATACCGGTGTGCTCAACCCCCGGGAGATGGTCCTGGTAACGATCACCACAACCGCGTTCAGTTCAACGGATATGGGCCTTAACACCAAGTTTATGGTAGAAGTGAAGCCTTCCAATGCTGCAACAGTGACCCTTACGGGCACGGTCCCGGGTGCAATGAGTGGCGACAACTGGTATGATGTATACTGATCCGGGTAAGATTATTTTTTTAAAATTTCCGGAAATTCTTCATTTTTCTGAAAGGATTCTGTAAAAATTTCCTGATGCTCCTTCTGGTTATATCAACCGTGGGATTTGATCAGGTTACGATATCCGGGACACGGTTCATGTTATTCCCGGGTTGTTGGTCCACAATAAAAAAGAGATAATGCCGGTTATTTCGTTTCGTCAACGTGATTCCGGATATACGCGACCATTGAGGGGAACTCTCCCTCTCCGGCCGTGCCCTTTGCAAACTCAACATCGGTGCAGCGGTCAAGTATTTCATGGATCTTCTGAGAATCCCTGTTCAGGGACCGGAGGAACGCGATAAGTTCCGTGTTGGTCATCTCGTACCGTGCCCCGTTCTCACAGGACAGGAAGAGCCGGAGGGCCTGCCCGGCCATGCCATATGCATCGGCATACTGATGGTTTGCATATGCGATTCCGGCCCGGTCAAGGAGTTCGCGGGCTGCCTTCCGGTGATCGAACGGGTCCGGCAGGTTCGTAAACCTTGCCGGTATCACTGCCGGTGCGCCCGCCCGACGATATCTCCGGTACAGGGCCCATGCAATGACAAGGAGTACCGCCATGGTGATGATGGCGGCAGTGATGGGGAGGAAATCGAACGGTGCTGCCGGCTCGGTTGCAACCGTCAGCCGGGTTACGTTCTTCCCGTCAGTAGTGGCATTGATGAATGCCCATCTTTCCTGCGGGTCCAGGTAAGTGATGTTGACGGTTGACCCGGCAGCTGAGATGTTCATCGCGGTCCCGTTGCGGGAGAACCCGTGTTCCCCAAGCTGCTGTACTACGGACTGGTAACTCGTGTTTGACGCCAACGGTGCCGTGACGTTGACCGGTGCGGCAGAGGTCTCAGTCACAGAAGGCACGATCCCCTTCTCCATGGTCCCGGCAATGGTCGCCGTCTCGCCGGCTACATTCCGGTACTCCAACGAGAATGTGCCTGTCGTGCCGGACTCCGGGTTCGTGGCCTGGGATGCCCGGAAGAACCCGTCGGCAGCAAGGGTCTCGTTGACCGATGCCAGCAGGGGGTCACGGTCAAGGGCAGCCAAAAACTCCTCCTTTGCCTGTGCTGTCCGCTCTGCCTCTTTCTGCAGCTGTTCTTTCAGTGCATTTGCGTCCTGCGCCTGCTGGTTGTCCTGGAGCAACTGCTGCACGGTCCCGTCCCTGCCCGCCTGCTGCTGAACAGAGACCGACTGCTGTACGATCTGGACGGAACTCGATGATGGGACATTGCCTGTACCGGGTGCGCTCGTGCTCGCTACGGGAGACTGCGGACTGCCGGACTGCGGGGGTTGTGCAACGAAGTGGATGACGATCTCCGGGAGAGTAACCTGGACCGGGGAGGTGTCCGTGTAATCGTAGGTGACCTGCACCCGCACGCTCTTTTCGGCATCCGATGTGCCGGCGCTGATGCCGATCTGCGATTCGCCCGGGACAACCGTATGGGTGTAGACCCGGTTCTTGGTACTCATCATCACCGTACCGGCATTCTGCAGCTGCTCCGTTGTCGTGAACTGGATCGTGCCGGTGATGTCATGATCGTAACTGCTGGTGACCCCGAGGGGGATATCCGCCTGTTCGCCAAGGGAAAAATAATACTCGCTGCTGTCGGCAGATATCGTGATCCCGGCTGCCCAGGCCGGGAAGATGACGAGGCCGGCAAGGAGGATGAGGGCAAGCAGTATCCGTCTCATTGGATGATCCGCCCCCTGCCGTACCTGAGGTAGAGTTCAAGGAGGAGCAGGATAAGAGCCCCGGCAATGAACACGTCCTTGATGCTCGTCTCTTCTTTCTCGCGGTTGATCTGCTGGTTCAGGTTCCCGTAGATCTCGTTCAGGGTCTGCCCGTCAACGGACTTGAAATACTTCCCGCCGGTATTTGTGGCTATCGACTGGAGCGTTGTCTCGTCGAGCTGGGCATACTGCGGGTTGCCCAGCCAGTCATACCCGAGGACCGCCGGCTGGTCAGAACCCATGCCGATCGTGTACACCTGGATGCCGGCCGAGTTTGCAAACCCGACGGCTTCTTCCGGCGAGATCACACCGGCATTGTTTACCCCGTCAGAGAGCAGGATCACAACGTTCTTCCGGTTTGGGATTGATTTTGCCATATCGATAGCGAGCGCCAGCCCGTCTCCGATGGCAGTCTGCCCGGACCGGGGGGAGATTGCCATCAGTTTCTCGCGGACCCGGTCCTTGTCCGGGCTCAGGTAGGCTGCGGTGGTGGCACCGGATTCGAAGATGACGATGCCGGCATTGTCCTTGGTATCGAGGCTTTTAATGAGGATACCGGCTGCGCTCTTCGCCGCCTCGATCCGTGTAGGCTGGTAATCGGTTGCCTGCATGCTGCCGGAGTCATCGATGACGAGGACAACGTTGACCCCCTCCTTGGTCTGTTCGAGCGGGATGTGCGGGTCTGCAAGCCCGATGAGCAGGAGGGCGATTGCGAAAAGTGCAATGCCAAAGAGCATATGGGAACGCCGGGTTTTTTTCGCATCCCCGAGTGCCGATTTCACGAACGCGAGCCGGGAGAACCGGATCGCCTCCTGCTTTTTCTGCCTGGTGATCCAGACATATACTCCGGCCAGCGCGGGGATGAGGATGAGGCCGGACAGCCAGGCCGGATCATAGAATCCCGTCATGGTATCGCCTCCTTCCTGCCAGTCCTGCAAAGAACGTCTTTACGGGGATCTCGTAGGGTTCGTCTGTTGTGAGCGCCAGTTCGTGGATGCGGTTCTTCATGAACTCGTGGTGCAGTGTCTTTTCGGCGTCCTCCACCAGGGTCCGGTAGCGCTCCCGGAATGCCTGATCAGAGGTGTCCACGAGGAGTTGTTCGCCGGTCTCGGGGTCCTCGAGCTCGATATACCCGACATCCGGGAGCTCGCGTTCGCGTTCATCGGATATGCGGAGCGCGATCACTTCGTGGCGCCGGCAGAGGATCCGGAGCGGGAGCATGAAGTCCGGCGATATGAAGTCCGAGAGGATGATTACCGAACTTTTGCGGGAGAGTGCCGTTACGAGGAACTTTACCGCTGTCCCGATGTCAGTCCTGTCCGAGACCGGTTTGTGGTCGATCAGGGTATTGAGGATACCTACCAGGTGTTTTTTCCCCCGTTTGGCCGGTATGAATTTCTCGACCCGGTCCGAGAAGAGGCAGAGGCCTACCCGGTCGTTATTCTTCAGCGCGGCAAACCCCAGGCTTGCGATAAGTTCGAGGATCTTCTGTTGCTTTGTCGTCCTCGACCCGAACGTTCCCGAGCCGGAGATGTCGGCGATAAAGTAGAATGTCTGGTCGCGTTCCTCGGTATACTCCTTGATGAACGGGTGGTTGTACCGGGCAGTCACCTTCCAGTCGATCGACCGGATATCATCGCCGGGCACGTACTCGCGGATGTCGGCAAACTCGATCCCCTGGCCTTTGAACACCGAATGGTGGAGCCCGGACTGGAGCCCTTCTACGAGGATACCGGTCCTGAGCTCGATCTTCTTGATCTGCCGGATCAGTTCGTTTCTGCCTTCCATATACCGTTCACCCCGTTAATGGTGAGGCTGTACCAGTGACCGGTGTTACTTCCTCCTGTTACGGGAACCGTGCCGTCCTTCATGGGACCTTCACCGTTGAAAGAATGCGGTCGATGATCGCGTCCGTTGTCATCCCGTCTGCCTCCCCCTCGTAATTGAGGATGATCCGGTGCCGCAGGACATCGTGGGTAACTGCCTTGATGTCCTCGGGGATCACGTATCCCCGGCCGGCGAGCAGGGCGTGGGCCTTGCCCCCGAGGATCAGGAAGATGGACGCCCGCGGGGATGACCCGAGCGCGATATACCGGGCCTCGTCAAGCCCATACACGGCGGGCTTCCGGGTCGCATCAACGATCTCACTCACGTACCGCTTGATGGATGGATCGGCATATACCTTCCTCGTGAAATCCTGAACCGCGAGGATCCCGTCTGCCGAGATCACCTTCCTCGGCGTGATGGTGATCCCTTCGGTAAACCGGTCGAGAATCGTCACTTCGTCCGCTTTCTCCGGGTAAGTCATGAGGACCTTGAACATGAACCGGTCGACCTGTGCTTCGGGAAGGGGATAGGTGCCTTCAGACTCGATCGGGTTCTGTGTGGCGAGCACGAAGAACGGGCGGGAAAGAGGGTGCGTGTCACCCTGGATCGTGACCTGTTTCTCCTGCATTGCCTCCAGGAGTGCGGACTGGACCTTGGGGGGGGCCCGGTTAATCTCATCTGCAAGGATGAAATGAGCAAACACCGGGCCTTTCACGGTCGCGAAACTGGAGTCCTTCTGGTTGTAGATCTTGGTCCCCATGATATCGGCCGGGAGGAGGTCCGGAGTGAACTGGAGCCGGGTAAAACTGCAGTCAACGCACTGGGAGAGCGTGCGGATCATCAGGGTCTTCGCTATGCCCGGCACGCCTTCCAGGAGCACATGGCCGTCAGCGCACAGCGCCATCAGCAGCCGGTCAATTACGTCGTTCTGCCCGACAATAACGGTCTTCATCTCGTTCCGGATCGCGTCGAGCGTGCCGACATGAGTCTTTGCAACACTGGTCAGCTTGACAATATCTTCGTTCATGGTATCACGTCCATATCGTTATTCCATACAGCCCGGTTCCCCGGGCCCTGAGTGCCGCATGTACGGGACCGGTGCTATGCATATCCGGACAGTAATAGCCCTGCCCCTTCTCCGCGGTATTTGATCCACGGTTCATTCCCAGAACCCCGCGGAGATCCCGTATCATGGTATTTTTATTTGGTCTGATAAATGGTTTCTGCCGTTATCCGGACCCTTTTGGTATCCCCCTGAAATGGAGATGCCCGGGTACCGGCTGCTGTCAGCCATTTATCCGTCCCTGGACTTGTCAGGGGCTTCCATCATGCTTGCATCATGCAGTATAAAATGTTGAGGATTTTGGAAAAAAAAACCCTGTTTTTTTCCAGCTCGTTTCTGACCGGCAAAGAAACTCTTATCCGCCACCCCCACTAACCTCATCCCGGAGAAAACCATCATGGACAAGATCACGCTCGGCCCGATGCCGTACATGAGTGTCATGCCCACCCTGCTCGTGGGCGCAAACGTTAAGGGGAAAGCAAACTACATGACTGCCGCATGGGCAACAGTTGCCTGCATGGCGCCGCCCATGGTCTGCGTGGCGCTCAACAAATCGCGTTACACGGTAGCGGGAATCGAGGAGAACAAGACGTTCAGCCTGAATGTCGCGTCAACCGGGCAGGTTGTCGAAACCGACTACTGCGGGCTCGTCTCCGGTGCACAGGGGGACAAGTCGAAGGTCTTTGCCTCGTTCTACGGGAAACTGAAGACTGCGCCGATGGCAGAGGAATGCCCGGTCAATATCGAGTGCAGGCTCTTCAAATCCGTGGAATGCGGGAGCCACCTGCTGTACATCGGCGAGATCGCGGAGATCCATGCGGATAAGGCGTGCGTGACGGACGGGAAACCGGATATTGCGAAGATCCGCCCGATCGTGTACGCCCAGGCCGGGTATTTCGATGTGGGTAAGCAGGTAGAGAACGCGTTCTCCGCCGGCAAGAAGTATTCGAAAAAGTAAGGCCGCGATTCCACCGGCACTTTTTTTTAATTTCTGGCCTGCCCTGTTCCATATGTTAATCTCACACGGCACCCAAACCCCCACTATACTCGCACATCACGGGAGGATGAAGCAAGGACATGGTTAATAAAGGCTGGCAGCTTCGGATGAAGCGCCTGGTCGAACGACTCGTCACGCGTGAACGAAATCTTCCCCTCCGCATGCTGGAGAAGGACCTTCTCTCGCTGGGATTTATCGAACTCGGGGCTGACCAGGTGGCGATGGCATTTGAGCACGCTGCCATGGAACTCTATCTTGAGATCGAGCTGGATGACCGTCGCTGCATCCACAGTTACTTCATCGTGCCCTTTGACGAGAAGGAGAAGAGGCAGCGGAAGTACCGGTGGTGAAACGGTTTAGCATTCGGGTGTCACAGGTCCGCTGATACGCGATGCAATGGTCCTGTATTCGGACAGGCCTGTCGTCTATCGATACGGTTTCATGAAAAAAGTGCTATCAGCCCGTGGCGTATTCCCTCTGGCAAATCGGGAAAAGAAGAGCGATGCCAGGCCGGCCATGCTTTCCCTTAAGCGGTCAGTTGGCACCTGGTCCGGTTGAGGTTTTTTGGGAATATGTTTTCTTCCTCTGGTGGAAGTCTCCCGTTCCTGAGCATATTTCACTGCCGGTTCCACCGGCATTGAAATGCTGATGACGCTTGCAGAACGAGTCCGAATGTAACGAAGGGATTCCTTTTCATACCGTTCAAGTTGGTAGTTCTGTATTCTGTAAGATTCCCACAGTCATTTCCATCATACCGGGATCTGCCGGCGGGAATTCTCTGTCATCGGGTTTCCGACAACGAGCCGCATCATTGTTCAATGCACAACCGTCCATGCTCCAGGTAATCTCACGCTCCCTGTTTTTGTATACTCTTATTCCTCTCATTAAATATTTAATTGTATCTTTTGTTAATCTAACGCATTTTTCATAGTTTTATTAGAAATTGAGTCAAATTTTCCGTTTATTGTGAATTTCAGCGTGATTTTTCGCATATCGCAAACGGATCCGCATCGATGATCTGGTAATCGCTTGCAGCATGCCGGTTCCGGCAATGAGAACGCTGATTGGATGTCGAGGTTCATCTGACTCCTTTTTCGGCATCCGAAGAAATTTTCATTCCGGTATGATTGCCAAAAGAAGGGATTAGTCCCTGCGCCGTGACATTCCAGTGATCAGGCATAATCCCGCGAGCATCCCGCAGACCTGCAGGGGGTCGGGGCCTGGAGAATATGTCGTCTTTCCCGTCGGGACGGATGGTATCTCGGTTGTCACCGGTTCCGGTGTGATCACCAGAATCGTATCTTCCACCTCCACCGCGGGTTCCGGGGTCGGTTCCGGGGTCGGGACCACGACCTGTGCTGTTTTCTTAATCAGTGTTCCTTTGACGAGTGTTGCACTGGGGTCCAGTTCCTGAATACGTGCGAGGATGATCTCCTGCGACTGGTTCAGGGCCGGGACCTTCCCGTTCAGGTTAACCGTGACATCGAACTGTTTCCGGGAAAAACTGAGGTCCCAGCCATCCAGCCGGACCTGTGCAGCATTCCGGGACTCCAGCTCGGTTGCCTGGGTGGTTTCGTCGTCAAGTGTCTCAATCATCGTCACCACCCAGTGCGGGTCTTTAAGATCCGTATACATGACCAGCGTGTTGTCCTTATCGAATGTCGAACCGGTCTCAAAGGAGCTGAAACTGAAACGGTAACTTACTACGACATCAGTGCCGGGCTGGACCGGCGCCTGGTGCGTAGAGTCCGACCAGCCCCCGAATACCCATGCCGATGCGCACGGTACCATTAACACTATTGCCACCGCAAGGAGGCTGAATCGGAAAAAAACCTGTGAAATACTCATTGACTTTTTCAAAGATCAGTAACCCGATAAAGGTAACGATTTTCATTCAGCCGACATTCGCTAACGGTTCCTTTTTTTGTGTCACTTCTGATGGCAATGCCATGCAGGTCTTTTTCAGCAAAAAGGACCGTGCCGGATTGTTCCGGGTCTGGCAAAAAATCCCTTCCGTTATTTATAGTATCCTTTTCTGGAAATATGCGATACATAGTGTTTACGGAATATCCGGGCGCGTTTTCAAACGCGTTCTGATTATTTAATACACGCAAATCACAGTTAATATATAGTACACTTTTTGTAATATATTGGGATTGGCACGGGATTATCCTTAAGAACAATCCGGTATTGTAACAGAACGGCGGGCACTTTTTCATGTATTCACTTCTGTATGTTGACGATGACGAGGCCATGCTTGGCGTCAACAAGATATTTCTCGAGAAAACCGGTGAATACTCGGTCGATATCGTCACATCCGGCCACGAAGCATTGGACCGGATTGCCTCAGCCGATTACGACCTGATCCTCTCCGATTACCAGATGCCCGTGATGGACGGGATCGAACTCCTCAAGGAAGTCCGTATGCGCCACGGGAATCTCCCCTTTATCATCTTCACCGGAAAAGGGCGGGAAGAAGTGGTGATGGAAGCGCTCAACAACGGTGTCGATTATTATGTGCAGAAGGGGCCTGATATCAAGGGGATGCTGGCGGAATTAAAACACAAGATCAACCGGGCCATCGAGAGGAATCAGACCGGGGACGAACTGAAAAAATCCCGCCAGCAGCTGACCGATATCATCAATTTTCTGCCGGATGCGACCTTTGTCATAGATACCAGCGGGAGGGTGATTGCCTGGAACCACGCGATCGAGACGATGACCGGTGTCAGGAAGGAAGATATGCTCGGGAAAGGCGATTACGAATATGCGCTCCCCTTCTTAGGGGGACGCCGGCCCCTGATCATCGATACCGTGCTCCAGGAGCCCCCTGCCCTGGAAACGCCGGGTCCTGGCTTCCGGCTCTATACGAATAAGATCTCACAGGACCTTTTTGTCCCGGCCCTGAATGGGGGGCGTGGTGCCTACCTGTCGATCCATGCCGGCCCGCTCTGTGATCCGGACGGGATGGTGGAAGGAGCCATCGAGACGATCCGGGATATCACCGAGACCCACCAGATAAAACATGATCTCGACCTGTCCCGGGACGCGAATCTCGGCTTTGCCAATATCCTGCCGGTTGGCGTCTATGAGATGGACCTGAACTACATCCTCACGTTTGCAAACGACAAGGCATTCGAGATTTTCGGCCTCACTCGTGAAGATTTCCAGAACAGTATCTGCATCATTGATTATATCGTCCCGGAGGATCGACGGCGGGCATCCGCGGATATCCAGAATGTTGCCATGCAGGGGGCGACCCAAGGCCAGGAATACCTGCTCCAGAAAAAAGATGGCAGTACCTTCCCCGCCCACATCTATGGGGCGCCGGTGATGGACCCCGTGACGAAAACTCCCGTCGGTCTCCGGGGCGTCATCATCGACCTGACCCAGCGCAAGCTGGAGGCGCAGGCACTTCACGAGAGCGAGGAGCGGCTGAAGCTTGCCCTACGGTCGGAAGATATCGGCATCTGGGATGTTGATATGCGGACCATGACCGTCCGTGATATCCATGAATGGACTGCCACGACCATGGGGTATGAATTCGTAGCAGATGCTGTTACGATGGATATGTGCCAGTCGCACCTCCACAGTGCTGACCTCCCGAAAGTTTATTTTGCATTCCACCAGCACCTGAACGGGAAAACACCGTATTTTAAATCCGAATTCCGTCTCCGTCATAATGATGGCAGCTGGAAGTGGATGGCTGCCCGCGGGATGATTATTGAACGGGATGAGAACGACAAGCCGATAAGGATCACCGGTACGATCAGCGTGATTACCCGGCCGGAGTAATGCGGGCATAATCCCTGTTCGATCGTCCGTTATTATCCATCCATAGAGGTCATCGGATGACCGGCGCCACGGTCAGGTGGAGCCGGATCGGCGGTAACAAAACCGTATGCGGATACCTGCCACATCATTCCTGACAATTTATCATGTTCCGGGATGAATGAGAAGATACCGGATAGTGCCCGGATTCTGTTGTACCGGGCCATCTTCTCCCGTGATCCTCCATGAGCCTCCCGCGATCCCCGTTGCTAAAACTCAATGTCAGGACAAAAATCCTGGTCATGTTCCTGGCACTCGCCCTGATCTCCCTCATGATTACGGGATACGTGGCGCTGTTCACGATCGCGGATGTCGCACGGTCGGCCGAGTCCAGCAGTATCAACCTGGGGCGGGAGGCGATCGATGTGACGACGACCGCCCTCTTGGAATCGGCAGAGGACCACCTTGTCCAGATCGCATCGGATCAGGCAGAGATCGCGAATGTCCTGTTCGAGGACACGGATACCGAGCTTGAGATCATCGCGGTACAGGCCGCCACCCTGCAGAAGAATCCCCCCCTCCAGCCTGTAATCTCTTCCTACGGCGGGGACGATTCCCCGGCAGATCCCTTCTCCGCAGTCCTGTACCGGCTGGTACCTGGGATTTCGCTCCCCCTGGATTCAGAGGAATTCAGGAGGTCCGCCGGGATGGATGACCTCCTCAGGGGCACCTTTGTCGCGGATGCCAACCTGACCTCAGTTTATCTTGCTACGGACTCCGGTATCCTGCGTACGTACCCTTGGCGGAACCTGACGGATGATACCTATGATCCCCGCGAACGGGACTGGTTCACCGGGGCGAAGAAGACTCCCGATGTGTACTGGACCGAACCGTACCCGGACGCCGCCGAGCACGGGCTTGTCGTGACCTCGTCCAAAGCCGTTGCAACTCCTGACGGCACATGGGTCATCGCGTCTGATGTGACAGTTGATGTGATCAACTCTGCATTCCTGAATACGTCTATCCCAAGCAACGGGTATGCTGTCCTCCTTGCCAGCGACGGGGATATCGTCAGCCGCCCGGGCCTGTCGGTCGGTAATCTCTCCTGGGACCAGCCGTTCTCCCAGGAAAATATCTTTGAAAGCAGCAATCCTGCCCTTATTTCCCTCGGGAAGAACATGACCACCGGAAAGACCGGTGTCGAGAGAGTGTGGTTTGGCAAACGGGAGGCCTTTGTCGCCTATGCCCCGGTCAGATCCATGAACTGGAGCTTTGCCGTCTCGATGCCCGTGGACGAGGTGACCGCACCGGTAGACGCGACCCGGGCGAAGATCGCGAGATCAACGGTGGAGGCCGGGCAGAGCATCGACCAGCGGACCGGGCAGATTGCCGTCCTGTTCTCCGCCCTCTTCTGCATCATCCTTGCCATTGTCATCGCCCTGGCCATCTACCTGTCGCGGATCATCACACAACCGGTGGACGCCCTCAAGAAAGCGGCCCTCGCGCTTGGCCACGGCGATCTCACGCACCGGGTCACCCTCAGCACCGGCGATGAATTCGAGGACCTGGCACACTCGTTCAACCACATGGCCGCGGACCTCCGGCAGAATATCGATGACCTCCAGCGCACGAACGTCGAGAAGGAGCGTTACCAGAGAGAGATGGAGATCGCAAAGGAGATCCAGGTGACGATCCTCCCGGAATCCGTGCCGGTGATTCCCGGGTTTGAGATTGGAGCGACCACCATCCCGGCCATGGAGATCGGTGGTGACCTGTATGATTTTATTCCCGTAACCGGGGACCGCTGGGGATTTGTGATCGCCGATGTGTCCGGGAAAGGCGTGAGTGCTGCACTGTACATGGCGCTCTGCCGGACCCTGATCCGCGTGTGCGGCACCGAACAGGACAATCCCCAGGTCGTGATCCAGAAGGCGAACCGGCTCATCTACGAAGACGGCAGGTCGAGCATGTTCATCACCGTGTTTTACGGTGTCCTCGACCCGCAGAAGATGACCCTGTCGTACGTGAATGCCGGCCACAATCCCCCGCTGCTGGTACGGGGCGACCCCCCTAAAGCTGAGATTCTCGAAAACCATGGGATTGCCCTCGGGGTGGTGGACGATGTCAGTATCCCGGTATCATCCATATCAGTTGAACGGGGTGACCTCATTATCCTCTATACGGATGGTGTCACCGAAGCGTTTAATGAGCGGGATGAATATTTCGGCGAGGAACGGCTGGTGGCATCCGTGTGCAGGAACACGTCCCTCCCCGTGCAGGAGATTATGGCCGCCCTCCTCGAGGATATCAGGGACTTTTGCGGCACGGCACCACAATCGGACGACATCACCCTTATCCTGATCCGTGTGCGCTGAACGACTCGTGGTATTCAGTTTACAGCCGCTTTGTACTTCATCCCGCACAGGAGTCCGGGGGGTTATTCTGAATGAGCAGATCCGGTCTTCTTTTCTGTAAACGGGTATTCCCTGTCGGAATGGGACAGGTTGCTGTCAGGGAAACGTGCCCCCTTGAATTCCTTGATACACTCCGGCAAAGGTCCGCCATCCCCGGATAAATTGTCATCCAGCATCGTGATGAGCGCCTCAATCCCCGGGATGTCGTAATCTCCTTTAAGTTCCCTGCATAATTCCCCGATAAGATCCCGCCGGGAGATATCGCAGGCATCATCCGGTTTGATCTGGCCAAGATACACATGGCAGACTGCTGCGTGGTACCGGTGGGTGAACGTCTGGAGATCGCTGAACAACCGGTCGCGGAATTCCTTCCCTTTCTCTTTATTGAAGGTGTCCAGTCTCTGCGTGATCCGGTGGTATTCCTTAACGAGTGCCGCATAGTCGGATTCACTTCCCTCAAATGAGTCGAGCTGAGTCAGGACCAAGCACTTCTCAAAATAGGGTGCGCTGGCAAACCCCGGGCCGGGATCCCCCGGCTCGCTGAAATGCTCGGCTGTATCATCGATCGATCGTTCGAATTTCTGCAGGTTGTGCCGTATATAATCGGTAGCAGCGGGAGTCATGGGCAATCCTTGGGATTGGGAGTGATGGAAACGGGATGATGGTGGTGAATGAGATTGCAGTAAAACATGTGGGTTTTTTCCCTTAAATCTGTTCCAGTCTCATTGTGCGTGATACGGCCCGGCGGGGTCATGCACGCCGGTCTTTATCTGGAAACAGAGAGCATTGATCTATACAAATCATGTCCCATGCATGTGCAACAGATGAGTCGGACGGAGGATCCTTCGCCACAAAACAGCGGACCGTCCTTGTCAGCCTGATTGTGGATTTTGTCCTCTGGATCCCGGACATCATCGCCGCCATGCTCTCCGGATCGATTGTCCTGTTCGCGGATGCACTGAAGTGTGCCAATGAAATTCTTGCCACGTTCTTTGCTTATCTTACCCTCTGCAAGATGGCAAAAGGAGGGGCCGGGTCATATGATTACGGCCTCGGAAAATTCGAGACCATCACGTCCATCGTCACCGGCGCCGTGATGTTTGTCTCGCTTGCCCTCGTCTTCTTTGTCGCGGTCTACCGGATCGTCATTCCGGCAGAGCTTGTTCACGAAGGGGCCTATCTGGGTATCGTGCTGATGATCATCGGTGTCTGCATGAACAGCTGGCTCTGGAGGAAGAATTACCGGCTGTTCCAGAAAGAGCCGTCGCCGATCATCGACTCCCAGTGGCGCCTCTTCCGCACCAAGGCATTCTCGGATTTCTCGGTTCTTGTGTCCCTGATCGCGACCCTGGCCTTCTCGCACTATGCCTGGTCCCTGTACATCGACCCGCTGGCGTCCTTTATCATCGCCGGTTTCCTGCTCACGTCCGGGTACCGGGTCATCACGTCCTCCCTGCCGGACCTCCTCGACAAGACGCTGGACGAGGAACTCCAGATGGTGATCGTCCGCCACCTAGCCGAATTCTTCGACGACTATACTGCACTCCACGGTGTCCGCTCGCGCCGTTCCGGCGCCAACGTTTATATCGAGATCTTCCTTGAATTCGATGGCAACAGGAAAATGTCCGACGTGCAGGAGAGTATTAACCGGATCCGGGCATCTCTTGAGAAGAATATTCCCAAAAGTTCTGTCAGCATCGTGCCCACGGACGGGCTCGTGCCGGGCGGGACACCCTGCCCATCTCCTGCACCTGATCGCAAGTTGTGATCGGTCCCTTTTTCTGTGATGGCCCCGGTCTATTTTTTTGGCTGCTGCTGGGTGGCGCAATGGAATGTGCCGGAACCCTCGACCATCGCCCGGGCATTGATCCCGATGACGGTCCGGTTGGGGAAGAGTCCTTCCAGGATCTTCAATGCCACGGCATCGTTCGGGTCATTGAAGACCGGGACGATCACGACTGTATTCCCGATATAAAAATTCGTGTAACTTGCCGGGTAGCGCTGCTCTTCGTCCTCGACTTTCCCCGGCATCGGCAACTTCACAACGGTGAGGGGCCGGCCGTCCTGGTCGCGTGACTGGCAGAGGATCTCGTAATTCTCACTGAGTGCGGAATAATTGGCGTCCGTCGTATCGGTCTCAACGGCACATACCACGGTTGACGGGCCGACGAAACGTGCAATGTCATCGATATGCCCGTCCGTATCGTCCCCGGCAATCCCCTTGTTGAGCCAGATGATCTTCTCGATACCGAGATATTCGCAGAGCAGGTCTTCGATCTGCTCCTGCGACAGAGAGGGGTTGCGGTTGGGATTGAGGAGGCAGGCACGGGTTGTCAGCACGGTCCCCCTGCCGTTCGTATCGATCGATCCCCCCTCAAGGACGATACCGGGTTCGAAGATCGGCAGGATGAGCCGCCGGTTCATCACACGGGGAATCTTCCCGTCCCGGAGCTGGTCGTCATACTTGCCTCCCCAGGCATTGAACTCCCAGCGCACCATTGCGATCTTCTCGAGTGCACGGCTGACAACAAATGTCGGGCCATAGTCGCGGATCCAGACATCGGAGTAATCGCTGGTGTGGAGGATTACCCGTTCGAGGTCGACACCCATCTCCCGCAGTTTTGCCCTCACTTTCCGGTGAATGATGGCTGTCGGGACAAAGACTTCCACGCGTTCCGAGATATGGACATGGGCGATGAACTCAAAGTATGCCCGCTCCACGGCAGGGATGTCCGGGAATGTCCGGGGGTTATGGGGCCACGCGATCCAGACCGCCTCGTGGGGTTCCCATTCGGCCGGCATATGGAACCCCCGGTTCCTTGGGGTATCCCCGGGACGCAGGGCGGGGAATGCGCCATCGTCGCCCGGGAATGGCACAGTGATCCGGCCATAGGTCTCCGGGCGCCGGTTACGGAAGAACCCCCAGGAATCCTGCACGTCGACGTTCATGGACAGGTCGACCGGGACAACCAGGTTCTCCTCGCCATCGCCCGCCCGTGCCAGGATCTTCCCGAACGCATCAGCGATAAACGAACCCCCGAAGAACCGGGTCTCTCCCTCAGTCCCGACCCGGTTCACCGCAGCGATATGGACACTGTTTGCGATCGCGTGGCTCCTCTGTACCAGTTCCCATGCGTCCTGCCAGTTGCCTTCCGCAGGTTCGTCCGGTCCCGGGTGCCCGATAGCCGTCGGGTAAAAGATGATCTCCGCCCCTTCCAGTGCCACACACCGGGCCGCCTCCGGGAACCACTGGTCAAAACATATCAGGACAGCAATGCATCCGTACCGCGTGGAGAAAACCCGGTAGGTATCGCCGGGATAGAAATACCCCTTCTCATAAAAGCCCGGGTCCTGGGGAATGTGGACTTTCCGGTACGGCTCCGAGAGGCTCCCGTCCGCATCGATGACCACGGCTGCATTGCAGAACCTCCCGTCAGTGGTTTTTTCAAAGACCGGGACAATGATGACAACCTGGTATTCACGGGCGATTGCAGCAAACAGGCAGGTCGACGTTCCGGGAATGCTCTCGGCAAACGACAATGCGTCCGTGCCGGGGTGTTGCGGGAAATACCGGGTCGCGTAGAGCTCGGGGAGGCAGATGATCTTCGCACCGTTTTGTGCGGCTTCCACTACCCTGCGGCGTGCCTTTTCGGTATTTTCATCCGTATCGGGACTCATCGCCATCTGGATGAGCCCGACGGTCACTCCCCCCACTTCTCCACTCCTCGTGGCATACGGTTTTTTCTTCATGGGATATCAGGATATCCATATCGTATCATGATGTACTGCTACGAACAGTGGATGATATTATTCGTGAATAGGAAATTACAGTCACATTAATTAGCGTCAATGATAAAAACCAATAACAAAGGGGCTGCATGAAGAAGAATACGTTCTATCTCATGGCCGGGTGCATTGCACTCGTCCTGCTTGCGGTTTTCTGGTATTCAGTTGAGGTCCACAATCCCCTGTTCATCGAGATCGCCTTCGTTGTCGGGATTGTGGGTGCATACCTGGCCAGGAAACGGGTGACCGATCTCATCGAAGATGAGCGGAGCGCAAAGATCACCGAACAGGCCGTGCTCCGGACGTTCCAGGTCTTCTGGGTCGGGTTCTGTGCGATCTCGATCGGGGCGGTCATGCAGATCCTGTATGTCCCGCAATTCCCCAGGGAAATTTTTTTCACACGACCGCCTGAAATCCTCTCCCCCCGTATGATGGGGTATTTCCAGCTGGGGCTCCTCTGCCTGACAATCTTCCTGTATGTCGGGTTCAGGATGTACTATGCCCGCAAATATGGGGAATGGGAGACCGATGAAGAATAAGATCAAGGTATTCCGGGCAATGTACGATCTCACCCAGGAGGACCTTGCACAGGCAATCGGTGTCACGCGGCAGACCATCCTTGCCATCGAGAAGGGGAAGTATGTCCCCTCGCTCGAGCTCGCCTTCCGTATTGCACGGTATTTCAAGGTGAATATTGAAGAGGTGTTCACCTACGACGCGGAAGCACGTACCGTTGACGAGAGGTAATTGCGGCATCCGTGGCCCCCGTAAACAGATTTTTTACATTTTTCCTTTTCCCTTTTCACTCATGGTAGTGCGCGGCAGCGTGAAGTCAGTGTCTTTCACCCGCCTGTAGCGACGGTATAATCAGCATCGGATTACCTGCGCAATGAGAAGGTATAATATACAAAATGTTAAACATAATTAACAATTTGTGAAAAACATACGTTGCGGTCCTTTACTATGACCATGGTGTGTTGCACAACGAAAATTCCATCAAGTGAGGATATATGAAGAGATTATCAGTTTTTCTGGGGATTGTACTCCTCATCATGAGTATCGTATCCGTGAGCGCGGCAGGCAATACCATCACTGCCACTTCGCAGACCGAGGCCGCAGCGCTCGTGTATGTGTCCGGTTATGAAATGGAACCCGGTGTTTTCTACCCGTACGAGTCCGGGACGATCACCGTGCATGTCACGAATGCTGCCAATGCATCGGTGATGATATCCCAGCCGGATCTCATCAGCCCGAACCTCCACGTGAGCAACAAGGACACGTTTGCCACGTCAACGAACCTCGGCCCGGGCGCAACCGTTGATTATACCTTCCTTGTCACGGCTGACTGCAGCGACGGGACCTATTTCCCGCTGTTTACCGTGTCATCGAATGTTCCCGGGTCAAACGCGATCCATTCCGTCCTGACCCTTAAGGTGGATTCAACCGATGCCCGGGTCACCATCTCTCAAAAACCTGACAATTTCGCCATCTCGAAAACGGACACCGTGAATGTCAGTGTCATCAACCCGAGGGATGACGAGATCATCAATGTTATTGTCATGGCATCAGGCACGGGTGCAGAGATATCCCCCTGGGAACAGTATATCGGGACTATTGCTGCCAACAGCAAGGCTGAAACCACATTCCAGATCACACCAGAGACCCCTGAAGATGTAGTGTTCAATGTCACATTCGACAACGGGGACAACCACCGTAAGACCAGTGTGGTCCTCCCCTTGAACATCGGCGATGACAAGACCGGGGCGGAGATCGTGGTCAACAACATCGAAAGCTCCGGTTCCGGCATGACACAGACCCTGAAAGGGGATGTGACCAACAACGGACTGACCGATGCGAAGTCGGTCCTTGTCACGGTGGGGGGAGCGGCAACACCAGTCAACCCGAACCCCGTGTACGCAATCGGTAACCTTGAACCGGATGACTTCTCCAGTTTTGAAGTGACCTATACCATGACCGGCAACGGGGCAGTCCCGTTGATTGTCGATTATAAGGATGCCGACGGGAACTCATTCAGAGAGACCTTCAGCATTGCCGCTTCCAACAGTTCGGCAATGCCCGGCTCATCAGCAATGAACAGCGCACCTGCCGGAGCATCCAGCCAGCGTCGCGGAATGTTCGGATCGTTCGGGTCCGGTTTCAGCCAGATCCCGGTGACCGAGATCGTTGTCATTCTCATTGCCCTTGTCATCCTCATCTACGCGTGGAGAAAGGGACTCTTGCGACGCCTGATGAACAAGTTCCGCAAGGACCCATTACCTGAAACGGATGACAGCGAAGAGCAGGAGTAAGGAACCGGTCTTACCGATGGCAGAACCATGACAACCGTACCGGTCATTGAACTGGCCGATGTGAGCAAGATCTACCCGCTTCCCTCCGGCGACGTGCTGGCGCTCGATCATCTCTCGATCAAAATCGAGCGGGGCGAGTTTGTCGCCATCATGGGACCGTCAGGTTCCGGGAAGTCCACCCTCCTCAACCAGATCGGAGGACTGGATGTCCCGACTTCCGGGACGCTGCGCATCACCGGCAAAAACATCAGGAAGATGTCCGATGACAAACTCACCGATCTCCGGCTCAACGCCATCGGCTATATCTTCCAGAAGTTCAACTTGATCCCGCTCCTCTCCGCGTACGAGAACGTGGAGTACCCCTACATCCTCAAGCACCGGTGCAATGATACCACAGGCCGGGTCAGCAGGCTCCTTGCCGATGTGGGGATCAACAAGCGCCTGGCCAAGCACAAACCGGCCGAACTCTCCGGGGGACAGCAGCAGCGGGTTGCCATTGCACGGGCGCTCGTCAACGACCCCGATATCCTCCTCTGCGACGAACCGACAGGCAACCTGGACACAAAGACGGGTGGCCAGATCATGGAGATGCTCAACGGCCTGCACGACCAGGGCAGGACCGTCATCATCGTCACCCATGACCCGTCCGTGGGTGAACAGGCAGAACGGATCATCAGGATCCGGGACGGGAAGGTGGCAGACGCATGAAGAACGATATCATCCTCCAGCTTTCGGTGAGGAGTATCCGGCTGAATTTCCTCCGTTCGCTGCTCGCAGCCATCGGCATCGTCATTGGTGTCGTGGCTATATCCTCGATGGGCATGATGGGCGCGAATATGACCATGTCGGTCACCGAAGAGCTCTCGGCCATGGCCAACGTGCTGGTCGTGAAACCGGACAGTGGTGGCGGCGGTGGCGGTATGATGGGGGGCGGAGGCAGCTCTAGCGATGACGATTATATCGACAAGGATCAGTTTGATGATATTGAACGGGCTGCCGGGAAGTACGGGAATGTCTACCCGCTCTACCAGGAGTCCGATACGATCACGATCGGGGACGATGACCGCAGGGCAACTATCTACGGAATGCGGGATGAGGACATGGCAACGATCCTGACGGTGGCAAATGGGTCACTCCCCCAAACATCGAGTTCGGTCGTGGTCGGCCCGACCTTTGCAGAGAACAATGACCTCACGATCGGCAGTCGCATCACCATCGGTGACGAGGACGATGAAGAAGCGATCATCCAGAAGGTGCGGGTCGTCGGTATCCTTGAGGAGAAGGGCATGTCCATGGATCTCAACAGCGACAATGCGATCATCATGACGGAGAAGGCCTATAATGGCCTCTATGGCGGGGAAGGCGAGTATGACCAGGTCAACGTCATTCTCTACGACATCAACGACGCAGACACGGCAACTGAAGCCATCGAGGACAAGCTGAACCGCAAGGAGGACGAGGTAGCCGTGCAGGACAGCAGCCGCATGATGGAGAGCATCACTTCGACCGTCAGTACTCTTACTACATTTGTCATGGCGATTGCCGGTATCTCGCTCCTGGTTGCCGCGACTTCGATCTTCAATGTGATGATGATGTCGGTAACTGAACGGATCCGGGAGATTGGTATCCTGCGCAGCATCGGCACGCGGAAGAGCGAGGTGCTCCGGATGTTCATCTATGAAGCGGTGATCCTCGGCCTGGTCGGTGCCATCATCGGGGCGATCATGAGCGTCATCTTAGGCTGGCTCGTGGTGCTCGCCATGGTAGGGACAACGAAGTATTTCTTTACTTACCAGAGCCTGATCTATGTCCCGGTATCGATGGCGATCGGCATTGCCATCTGTGTCTTCTCGGGAGTGTACCCGGCATGGCGGGCGGCAAACCTCGATCCCATCGAGGCGCTGCGGAGCGATTAGGAACAACCGTATACGCCGGGGCATGGTCAGGTGCACCGGTCATCCCTCCCTTTTTCAATAGTATATCCTGCAATTCCCCCAGGGAATGAGGCGTTCATCACATTATTCCGTGTCCGATGTGGTGCATATTTTAGTGGAGATCTCCCAAATGCGGTGCATTTATCTCAAAAATCGAACAAGCAAATCAAAATTGTTTAATATTGCGCACCACAACTTTTAGAAAGTGGTGTATTATCAGTGTAATTCACCCGTTTACTGGTGCACTTTTACACTGCACCGTACACAGTATTCGTATTCACGTGAGGTAATTATGGAACACATCGATGAGATCAACAGGAACAATATTTTTCTCAATGACAACACCGCCAACCCGGCACCGCTCGGGTTGTGCGCATTCGGTATGACAACCCTCCTGCTCAGCCTGCACAATGCAGGTTTCATTGGGCTTTCCAGTCCCATTATCGCGATGGCGATCCTCTACGGGGGCATTGCGCAGGTCTGCGTCGGGCTCATGGAATGGAAGAAGAAGAACAGCTTCGGGATGCTGACCTTTGGCAGTTTCGGGTTCTTCTGGATCACCTTCGCGGCAATCCTGATCCTGCCGGCCCTCAGTCTTGCAAAGGCCCCAACGCCGGTTGAGCTTGCCGCCTTCCTTGCGATCTGGGGTGTATTCGCGTTTGGCCTCTTCATCTGCACGCTTGCGATGCACCGTCTCCTCCAGATCACGCTGGCAGCCGTGGTGCTCCTTGTCGTCTTCCTCGTTGCGGCAAACCTGACCGGCAGCGCCCTGATCCTGACTGTCGGCGGCGTGACCGGTCTCGTTGCCGGTGGTCTTGCGCTCTACATGGGCATGGGCCAGGTCATCAACGAGATCTTCGGCAGGAAGATCCTCCCGGTTTAATTCCCTTTTTTATCGCACGATCGCGTACATGACTTCGTCCATCGTTGTGCCGTTCTTTGTTAAGGCATTCTTATGGACTGCCTCCCGGACAAAACCGCATTTCTCCAGGACCCGCATGGATGCGGGATTGTTCGCAAATATCCCGGCCTGGAGCCGGACAATGGCGTACCGGTCAAACGCGACCGGTATAATCGCCCTGACCGCCCCGGTCACAATCCCCTGTCCCCAGAAAGGTTCGGCGAGCCAGTACCCGATCTCCGCGGTCCTCCGGTGAACATCCTCCAGCGGGTGGATGCCGATCCCCCCGCAGGTCTCGCCATCAACCACGATCGCGAGGAAGAGGTTCTTCCCGCCGGGTTCCGTTGCCCTGGCAATAAAACGCTTCGCATCGGAAAGGATATACGGGGAAGGGAAACCGTCCCGGAGCATGGATGCAATGCGGGGATTGTCCGCATGCCGTACAATGGACGGTGCATCTTCCTGCGTCCAGTCACGGAGCACGGCGGAGGGTGTGATGATGTGCATGGATAATTGCAGCTCTCTGGAAATATCTATCCGAAAGGCAGATTAACGTTAGCGGTTGAGGCGCGTCGGGAAGGCATCTTGCCCCTCCCGTTACTTTTTCCGGGATCCGATACCCTGTCAACCCTTTTTTACCAGATCGAATACCCAGCGGCTGATGCCCGGGGCTACGTTACCGCAGGTGTTCTGGTACGTGAGATCGAAACCTTTCCCGGCAAATTCCTCCACCAGTGCAGGGATCTCGTTCCCTGCTTTAAATGTGTAAAAATGGATCATGCCGTCCCCAGCCGCGAAGGGTGAGAGCACGTCAAGGATGGAATCCATGCCGTACGGTGTCGGGATGATGATCCGGTCAAACCGTCTCTCTGGCAGGAGCGTGGTATCACGTACGTCGCCCATGATGGTTGTCATCGCGTTCCGGACATGGTTCAGCGCAATATTCTCCTGGAGCCATGCATACGCGTCACGGTTCTGTTCAACCGCAACGACCCGGCCTCCCCGGGCTGCGGCCGGGATGGCAAAGGGCCCGACCCCGCAGAAGGGGACGAGGACTGCCTCCCCGGGTTCGACCTGGTTCGTGACCCGCATGCGCTCGAAGGCAAGGTGGATATTGAAAAAGACCTTCGTGACATCAAAGCGGTACTGAAAACCAAACTCTCGGTACCGGGTGACCGTGGTATCGCCGGCAAGGATCTCGTACGATGCGGTCCTCGCATCCGTCCGGACCTTGTGCACCTTATTGATGACGGTGTAAATGTTTCTTCTGCCGGTAAGGATCGTTTCTGCGATGGTCTTTTTGTATTCATCCAGTCCAGGAGGGATCGAGACGATGGCTATATCCCCGATCACATCGAAATGGCCGGAGAACCGGTTCAGGGCATCATCAGGCACAGCACCTTTAAGGCGGTCTTTGAGTTGCATTGTCGGGTAATTTCGTCTACATCATCTCATACAATGCAAGGCCGGCAATGCACACGGCCGAGAAGAAAAGGACAAGAGCGATATTGACCAGTTTATCCCGGTCTGTCATCATTGACCACCGGGGCTGCTGGCGTTTCGCTGCATACCCGATGAATAGGCCGATAACCGTCCCTGCAAAGGTGCCGAGCGCGATGATCATGAGAATGTCGAAGGTATTCATGGTGTCTTTTTATCCGGTTGCCTGTTTTCCGATATAAACCCGTGTCCGGATAATCCAAAAAACCCGGCCCGGGTAGGGTGTGAAAAAAATATTACCGGGGCCGCGACCGGAGATATGCAACCGATGCGGCGGCTCCGCAGAGTGACAGCAGGGCCCCCGCGGTGAGCCCCGGCGTTTTCAGCGGGAGCGCAGATATGGGGGATGATGGCGAGAGGGTGACCTCCAGGGGAGAGGTTGTGCCTGCGGCGATCGTGACCTCCTGCCGGATGGGAACATACCCGTCTTTTACGATCTCAACGGTGAGGTTGCCCGGGATGATGTTCGTTATGGTGACCGGGGATATCCCGGCAAGGGTTCCGTCAAGGGATACATTGGCGCCGGCAGGGGTGGTATTGACGACCAGCGTCCCTCTCTCGGGGGCAAGAACCGCAGTGATCTCCCCCTGTTCACCGGAGCGGATCACGGCGGTCGCGATGACCGGGGTAAACCCGAATTTCGAGACATTGACGGTATAGGTCCCCGGCTCGATGGTGTTCAGCGTGAGGGGGGACTTTCCCTGGTACAGCCCGTTAACGACCACCGACGCATCGGCCGGCTCGGATATGATGAGGAGGGATCCGGGCACGGCCTGTGTTGGTGGTGTACTGATGGAGATGGAAGGCCTGCCGAGCGTAACGGATATGGTGCCGTATTCCGCGTTCTGCAGGTGTGAGCGGTCGTTCGGGCCATTGACGACCCAGATCGTGTAGGTCCCGTCATCAAGGCGCCCGTTGATGTTGTTCGTATGCCAGTTGTAACTCCAGCTGTCATCTTCCCCGTTTACCTGCACGACGGTAAACCCCCCGTCCTCTGCAAGTTTCGTGATGTCATTGAGGGCAACCCCGTTTGACGGGAGGTTGGGGCCGGTCAGGTAGAGGTACACGTTATTGCTGGTCGGGGAATACCCGGAGAGCGGGATCGTGTCCCCCGAATATGCCTGGATGCTCACTCCCGCTGAGGCGCTGCCGGCAAGGAGCAGGCAGGCGAGCAGGACGAGGGTCATCATCACTGGTTTGCGGAAACGGGACATATATATCAGATCTGTTATTGTACCGGGTCCCATTAATTCTTTCAGGTATGCATGTCCCTCCAGGGCCTTGTATCTGTTCCGGCTCATCCGTCCATTCCCCACCTTCTACGGGGAACCCTGGCATTCCCGGGAACCGCGTGTTTCACAATCTCTTTGTGCCAGTCCTTCCTAAACGGTGTATACCCATCATGCCCGATACCCGGAAGATCGCCCTCTTCATCGCCCTCCTCTCCGGCTTCCTGACGCCGTTTGACCTCTCCGCGGTCAATATCGCCCTCCCTTCCATTGGCGGGGAGTTCGCGATGGACGCCCTCGAGATGGGCTGGGTTGCATCGGCCTATCTCCTGGCATCTGCCGTGTTTCTCCTGCCGTTTGGCAGGATCGCGGATATTTACGGGCGTAAGAAAATATTTACCGGCGGGCTGTTCATCTTCACGCTGGCATCTGTCCTGATGATTTTCTCCACATCGTCGCTGATGATCATCCTCGTGCGCATGCTCCAGGGTTTCGGGGGGGCGATGATCTTCGGGACGGCGGTTGCGATCCTCACGTCCGTGACGCCGGCCCATGAGCGGGGAAAGGCACTGGGGATTTACACGACCGCGGTCTATTTGGGGCTCTCGACCGGGCCTTTTTTCGGCGGGATCCTGACGGAGTATCTTGGCTGGCGGAGTATCTTCCTCGTCAATATCCCCATCGGGGTGTTCGCCATTGCCATGATCCTCCTGTTCTTAAAGGATGAGTGGGCGGATTGCCGCGGGGAGCCGTTCGATATTGGCGGGGCGATACGGTACGGCCTCGGCCTTGTCTGCGTGATGTACGGTTTCTCCCTGCTCCCCGGGATCACGGGTTTTGTCCTGCTGGTTGCCGGGAGCGCGATCCTTGTCTGGTTTGTCCTGCAGGAACTCCGCACCGATTATCCCCTGCTGGACATGGCCCTCTTCACCGCAAACCGGGTCTTTGCTTTCTCGAACCTGGCCGCCCTGATCAATTACAGCGCAACCTTTGCGGTCACGTTCTTTCTGAGCCTGTACCTCCAGTATGTCAAGGACTTCACCGCGCAGGATGCAGGGATGCTCCTTGTGGTACAGCCGGTGGTCATGGCACTCTTCTCACCGGCAGCAGGCCGCCTGTCCGACCGGGTAAAGCCGGGTAAGATCGCATCGGCAGGCATGGCTCTGACTGCACTGGGACTCGTCCTTCTCGTAACCGTGGATGCATCGACCCCGTTTTCCATGTTCATCCTCATCCTCGTCATCCTTGGCGCCGGCCTCGGCCTCTTCTCCTCGCCGAATACCAACGCGATCATGGGCTCGGTTGACCGGAAGAAATACGGCGTCGCTTCCGGGACGCTGGGCACGATGCGGCTTGTCGGCCAGATGTTCTCGATGGGCATTGCCATGATGATCCTGGCGATCTATATCGGCGACGCCCAGATCACCGAATCGCTCTACCCGGCGTTTATCGGAAGCATGCGGATCTGTTTTGGCATCTTTGCCGTGCTCTGCATTGCCGGGGTTTTTTTCTCCCTGGTGCGGCACAACGTCATTCCCGCTCCCGGAAACAACAGCCCGTGACAGACTGGCGTCATTTATATGCTTCCTGAACCAAGTCACCGTACGGATACGTATGACGTTAGAAACAACCACCATCAAAGAGACCTGTATTGTCCTGGTCCCGGAGCGCCTCGATGGCAGCACTGCACCGGGCATGGAGACGGATCTCCGGAAGATCCTTGCCGATGCACACCAGAAAAACGTGATCTTCGATTTCTCGAAGACGAATTATCTCGCCAGTGCCGGCATGAGGGCAATGCTCCAGCTCTCACGTGACCTGATGAAAGCCGGCGGGAAGGTCATCCTTGTCGAGCTCCACCCGAATGTGTACAAGGTCTTCGACATGGCAGGGTTTACGAGCATCTTTACCATCTGTAAATCCCGGGAAGAGGCGCTGCAGAAAATACCGTGACCGGTCAGGCGCTCTCTTCCTCTTTTGCCTGCTCAGTCTCTCCCTTGAAATAGTCCACCCACGCCTGCCGCGTCTCTTTCTGGAGCATGCTGTTTTTCAGGTGCTGCCAGAGCGCGATGAGCACCAGCAGGTAGGCAAGGGTCCTGATAATAATCAGGGGGACCGTCAGGGCTACCTTGAGCCCGGCCAGCGTGGCTGCATGGGATATGCCGAACAACCCGAATGCTGCCCCGATGAATGCCGGCAGCATCTCACCGCTCTTCCGGAAGCAGAGAACCCCGAGAATGACGATCGCAATACACAACAGCAGGTTAACAAAGAGTATAGGATCCCATTCCAGCGCCACGATGCATCCTCGTACTGAACTGGGGACAGAGACTCTAAAAAAATTTCGATCTGTCCATCGGGCATTGTATACAGGTATGGATTATAGCGGCTGCTCCCACGTATGGCCACAACCGGAACAGGCAACGACCACGATCGTCTTGTTGTTGACGGTCCTGCAGTTCGTCCATTCGTTCTTTTTCTATCCGCACTTCGGATAGTCCGGCATGGCACTCCCCGGTCCGGGACGGCTACGAAATAGTTGACCCGGTCATTATAATGTTCTCATGATCCCGGAAAAAAGGGAACGGTGAATGGATTACGGGAGGATCTCAAAGGTTTCGCCCGGCTGCATTACCTGCACCTTCAGGTCCGTTGTCCGTTCAACTGCCTTTTTCAGGACCAGCGGATCGGCAGCGATCCGGTCCCACGTATTGTAATGGATGGGGATGACCGTCCCTGCTCCGATGAAATTTGCTGCGATCATCGCCTCGGCAACGCCCATCGTATACCTTCCCCCGATGGGGAGGAGCGCCACGTCCGGGTGATAGAGTTCCCCGATCAGTTTCATGTCGGAAAAGAGGGCGGTATCCCCCGCGTGGTATACCTTCACGCCATCCATCCCGATGACAAAACCCGCCGGGACACCTCCCGTGAACCCCGGCCCCGCCTCTTCGATCGCCGTTGAATGCACTGCCTGCGTCATGGTGAACGAGACACCATCGACTACCAGTGTCCCGCCGATGTTCATGCTCTCGACCGGGACGCCCTTGGCTTTGAGGTATTTTGCGATCTCGGTGATGGCAATGGTTTTTCTCCCCATTGACACGGTCTCTCCCATGTGGTCGCTGTGACCATGGGTGACGGCAACAATATCGGGACTGGTGGCGGCGACGCTCCCCCCTTCGATGAAGGGATCGATAAGGACTTTTTTTGTGCCGGAGAGGAGCACACAGGAATGGCCGAGCCAGGTGAGTTGCATATATGCAGATCTGATTACGTAGGAATGAACATTACCCTCCGGACGCAGGCGGTGGACCTGGAGCGAGTGATCCGTCAGAAGTCAAAGAACGTTGATACGATCTTCTCCTCCTCGTGGTTCTGACGAACCACTCGGATAAAAAAAGGGGGCTTGCCGGCCGGGGAAACGAGCCCTTATGTCACATCGATCAGTTCAGCTTCAGTGATATCGATGGAATCACCGAGGCTGTCGGCAGTGGCGCTCCGGGTCATCTGCTCCGAGAGGTCCCGGTCTTCCATCACATCGCGGATGCGGTCGATATAGGGGTCGATGGTCGGGTCTTCCTGCTCCTCGATTACGTGCCGGTATTCCCTGAGGGTCGAGGGGCTTACGCCCAGCTCTTCGGATACTTCTTTCATGGTCTTCCCGGACTCGACGAGTTCCTCCATCTGTTCCTTGTCAAAGGGCATCTTGAAGTCAAGTTCCCGGAAGAGCTTGAGCCGTACCCGTGCCCGTGCCACCGTCTTTGACAGTTTCTCGTCCCCGAGTTCGCGTGCAATCTCGGTGTCATTCTTGTCTGCATAGAATGAGGTGACGAGTTTTGCCAGCTGGATCGGTTTTAAGGAGGTCTTGAAGATCCCCTGTTCCGTGATCTCTCTCATGACGAGAGCGACCTCGCGTTCTATTGCGTCACTGTCTCTTAAGGTACCATGGATATTTTTCATGGGCTCGACGATCTTGGTCTTGCCCGACATGGAACTGAAGAGTTTCAGAAGGTGTGCTTTACGTTTGTCTTCGGTCATTGCATACCCCGTATTGGGATTAGGATATACAATACTTTACCAACTATTTAATGCTATCTTTACGCGTTGTTTGACCAAAAGACGTATAAATTGGTTTTAAATCCTTTAAGCCATTGTGGTTTTTTTGTACCAGTTTCGATCGAAAAGGAACCTGATTGTGCAATCCGGGGAGAATCGCCGGTACTCCCGGGGGACCCGGTAATGAGCTGATGGAATAGAGAATGATCGCAAACGTGTGCTCACAGGTTCATGTCCCGGTGCACATTTTTATCAGAGTCTTTTTGTCGCCAGTCGTTCAACAGTATTAGAACGAATTCGTGATCACCATGAGCGATGTCTTTGAGAACGTGATGGAACTTGCAAAACGCAGGGGTTTTATCTGGCCAACCTCCGAGTGTTACGGCGCTGTTGCAGGGTTCATCGATTACGGGCCGCTGGGCGCAATGATGAAGCGGCGGATCGAGAATATCTGGCGGGATTTTTACGTCATCCGTGAAGGGTACTACGAGATCGAATGCCCCACGATCGCACAGGAGGCCGTCTTTATCGCCTCCGGCCACGTTGCCGGGTTCGCTGACAAGATGTGCCAGTGCCCGCACTGCAGGGAGTTCCTGAGAGCAGACCATGTGGCTGAAGGTGGAGGGGTAAAGAATGCGTCCACCATGGGTAACCAGGATCTCGCAACCGCCCTTGCCACCTGCAAGTGCCTTGCCTGCGAAGAGGTGCTTGGGAATGTCGAGGTCTTCGGGTTCAACCTGATGTTCAAGACCTCCATTGGCCCGGACACGAAACGGGTCGGCTACCTCCGTCCCGAGACTGCACAGGGCATGTTCGTTGACTTTTCCCGGCTCCTCCGGTTCTACCGCGACAAGCTCCCGTTCGGCGCCGTCCAGATCGGCAAATCTTACCGGAATGAGATCTCCCCCCGGCAGGGTATGATCCGGCTCCGCGAGTTCACGCAGGCAGAGGCTGAGATCTTCGTCCACCCGGACGAGAAGAACCGTCACCCCACGTTCCACCGGTACGCGGATTACCGGATGCCGCTCCTGACCTATGGCCAGCAGCAGAAATGCGAAGAGGCCGTTTCCCTCTCGATGCGGGAGGCCGTGGACAAGGGCGTTATCGCAAACGAATACCTCGCCTACTACGTGGCCCTGACCCACGAGCTGCTCGTCTCCATCGGGATAAAACCGGAACGCCTCCGGTTCCGGCAGCACCTCCCCGATGAGCGGGCGCATTACGCAACGGACTGCTGGGACGCCGAGATCCTGTCCGACCGTTTCGGCTGGATCGAGACCGTGGGCCTCGCCGACCGCACCAATTACGACCTCAACGCCCATGCAAAGGAGAGCGGTACCCCGATGACGGTCTTCATCCAGTACGCTGAGCCGAAGAAGGTACAGCGCCGGCGGATCATCCCCAACATGGGTGTGCTCGGGAAACAGTACCGGAACAAGGCGAAGGCGATCTTCGAGGCACTCGGGAATTCAACTCCCACCGCTGATGGTGCTGATGTCGTTGTCGATGGCGAGAAGATCCATATCCCCGCGGATCTCTTCGAAGTCCGCGACGAGGTCGTGGATATCCGGGGCGAGGACATCGTCCCGCACGTGATCGAACCCTCGTACGGTATCGACCGGATGTGCTACGCGGTGCTCGAACAGGCCTACGATGAGGATGAGGCCGATGGCGAGAAGCGTACGGTCATGCGTTTTTCCCCGAAGGTAGCCCCGGTACAGGTTGCGGTTTTTCCTTTAATGACGCGGGACGGTCTCGATACTATCGCCGATGAGATTACCCGGAAACTGCATAAGGCCGGGATCCTCGCGGAGTACGATGACTCGGGGGCAATCGGCCGGCGCTACCGGAGGCAGGATGAGATCGGGACACCGTTCGCTGTTACCGTTGATTACGATACGAAGGAGAACAATACCGTTACGCTCCGCGACCGGGACAGCATGAAGCAGGTGCGGATTGCGATTGATAAGCTGCCGGAGACGATTGGTGCTCTTGTGGAAGGGAGCGTTACGTTTGCGTCGCTCCAATAATATCTCAATATTTTTTTGACTATTCTTCAGATATAGAAATGAGAACTAACGTTCCCATTCTGTTAAGAATGATGATGGGGGCTGATGCCCCCATACCCCCTTTGCGATGGCTGCCGCCGCCTCAACGAACCTGAAGAGTCTTCTCGCCATCTCATTCCTGCGGAATTCGGTGCCCCGAAGGGCGAAGTCGCAGAATCCTGATGGATTCTTCTCCAGTCAATCATCGCTGATGCGACGATTGCCTCCCCGCGGCGGCCTCAATTGCCTTCACTTTTCCTATTAGATAATCTGCCCAGCGAGGCCCCGAAGAGGCGGCCGAGCGACCCCGGAAGGGGGTGGGAAGGCTCATAACTCTGTGGCCAATTTGGGATATCCCGTAATTATATCCCTGTAATCCACAATGCAATTTATTATTCTACTTTTCCTCTCCGCACAATCCCCTTATTACCCACCGGCACCAAATCTCTCACCAACCAATGAACTTCATCAGCCACCCCCTCATCAAACCGGACGCCATCGAGAAGCGGGAGTACCAACTCTCCATAGCGATGAAGGCGCTGGACGGGAACACCATGGTGATCCTCCCCACGGGTCTTGGCAAAACTGCCGTTGCCCTGCTCGTTGCCGCGTCCCGGCTCTACAATGAGGGCGGCAGGGTGCTGATGCTTGCCCCGACAAAACCTCTCGTGGAGCAGCACCTCCGGTATTTCGAGAAGTACCTGTTGGCAAAGAGCCCCGAAGGTTCCGATGCCTCGCCATTTGTCATGTTCACCGGAGAAGCCCCTCCCGAGGAGCGGACCGCTGACTGGAACCGGGCAACGGTGATCCTCGCCACCCCGCAGGTCATCAAGAACGATATCATTGCCGGGCGATACACGCTTGCGGATGTGTCCCTCCTCATTGTTGACGAGTGCCACCGGGCGGTCGGCAACTATGCCTATGTCTTCCTCGCCCAGCGGTATCTCGCGACCGCGGACAAACCGCTCCTCCTCGCGATGACCGCGTCCCCGGGTGGTGTACAGGAGAAGGTACAGGAAGTCTGCGCGAATCTCGGGATCGAACACGTGGAGACCCGCACGGAGAACGATGCGGACGTGCGGCCGTACGTCTTTGAGCGGGAGCTCGAATACATCAATATTAATCTCCCTCCCGATCTCAAGGCAGCGATCCAGACGATCAATGCCCTCACTGACGACCGGCTCGCCATCCTTGCATCACTCCATTTCACGGTGCCGAAACGGGAGAAGCTCTCCATGCGGGAACTTTCCGCCATCAATGCCCAGATCCAGCAGCGGATCGCGAACCGCGATTCGGCTGCGTTTTCGGCGGCATCGGTGTATGCGGAGCTGATGAAACTCAAGCACGCGGTCACCCTCGCGGAGTCGCAGGGGAGCGAGGTGCTGAAAGGATATCTTGCCAAGCTGTATGCAGAGGGTACGGGAGCGGGGGGCAGCAAGGCCAGCCAGCGGCTTGTACAGGACCATTCGTTCCGCGAACTTTTCGAACGCTCGGTTGAATGGACGCACGAGCTTCACCCCAAGCCCGAAGTCGCCCTCGGCCTCGTGAAACAACAGCTCGCGGATTCGCCCGACAGCCGGATCATCATCTTTGCGACCTACCGGGACACCGTGCAGCTCCTCGTGGACTACCTTGCGAAACACGGGATCGTAAGCGAACGCTTTGTCGGGCAGGCGACCAAGGATGCGGAGAAGGGGCTTTCGCAGAAGAAACAGATCGCGGCCCTGACCAGGTTCCGTGAAGGGGAGTTCAAAGTCCTTGTTGCCACGTCCGTGGGAGAGGAGGGCCTTGACGTCCCCTCCACCGACCTCGTGATCTTCTACGAGGCAGTCCCGTCCGAGATCCGATCGATCCAGCGCAAAGGGAGGACCGGACGGTCGGGTGCAGGGCGGGTTGTTGTCCTTATCACCAAAGGCACGTCGGACGAAGTCTTCCGCCACGTCAGCACGGCCAAGGAGAAGATGATGCACAAGAGCATGCGGACGCTGAACACGGTGCTCTCATCCCCGCGGGAGACCCCGATCATCGCAGATCAGGCCAGCATCGAGGAGTTCACCCCGCAGGGTGTGAAAATAGTCATCGATGACCGCGAGACCTCCTCAAAAGTTGTCGAGGTCCTCTCCACCATGGGGGCAGCGATCCGGCTCGAACGCCTGCCACACGGGGATTATGCCGTCGGCGACCGTATCCTCATCGAGCGCAAGACCTCGCGGGATTTCGCCGACACCCTCATCAACCGCGACCTGCTTGGGCAGCTCAAAGAGATGGCCGATGTTGCCCCGCGCCCGGTATTGATCGTTGAGGGAGCGGATCTTTACACCCAGCGGGACATCCACCCGAATGCGATCCGGGGTGTGCTCGCTGCCATCACCATTGACATGGGCATCTCGCTCATCTTCACGAAGGACGAGCAGGACACCGCCCAGATGCTCTATGTCATCGCGAAACGTGAGGAGGGCGAACGGGGCGAGCGCAAGGTACACCCGCACAAGTCCCAGCGTTCGCTGAAGGAGGAACAGGAATATGTCGTTTCGGCGTTCCCGGAGATTGGTCTCCGGAACGCCCGGTTATTGTTGGCGCACTTCGGGTCGGTGCAGGCTGTGGTTAATGCTTCTATGGAGGAGCTGGTTGCGGTTCCGGGGATTGGGGAGAAGACGGCGCAGAAGATCTTTGAGTTGTGCCGGAGAGCGTACGGGTAGGGGGTACCCCCCTCCCCTGAACCTGCTGATACTGTGGTACATGGGGAACCTCCGACGTAAGAGTCATGTTTTTATAAACCGGATGGCACGAACACGGTGGGGTAACCCCCCCTCCCATGCTATGGGGGTACCCACCCCTCTCTCAGAGCGAGGGGTCCTTGCGGTGCCAGATCAAACCCTAAAACCGGGGACCCCCACCCACCCCTGCCATGCCCGGAGGGGGTACCCCCCTCTGCTTTTACACGTACGCCAGTTGCAGTTCTTCTGGAGTCTACGTCTGACAGGATGTCTTTCATGCGGAAGACCGGAGCGGGCCAGGGGGGGTGGTACCCCCTCCCGTACCCATAGGGGTACCCACCCCTCCCTTAGTACGAGGGGGGGTCCCCTGCGCCGGATCCGGCACAGGAAAAGAGGAGGGGTGACCCCCCCTTTAATGGGCAATGTTCCCGCTCCGGTCCCTTACCGGCACCGTAAAGATACCGGCAACGACAAGAGCAGGGACAAAGCCTGCAAAGAACCCCTGCGTGTAACCGGCAATGGTGATGATGATACCGGTGACGAGCGGCCCGGCAGAATGGCCGATGACCATAATGGACGAGAGGGCTCCCATCCGGACGTGGATCAATCGTAGCGAACTCTTAAAAAAAACCAAAAAAAAAAGAGAGGATCGGGAACGATCCTTACAACCGGCACAAAATCTCGAGCGACTCGGTCCCGGCCTTCACTGCCTGCATGAGGGCAAGGACATTCTCCGGGTCCCTCTCGTTGTGGACCCGTTCGCAGAGGGAATGGATCGTCATTGCGATCTCCTCGGCCAGCATACCCCCCTCCTCGTCATCGCCACATGTGCAGGACTCCTCGTCATGGTCCACGCCGCACCCGCAACCGGCGCCGTGCTCATGGTGATGGACGTGGGGCTCCGCGGCAGCATGAGCAGCTGCACCCTTGGCAGGTTTTGCCGCCGTCTCGTTCTCTGCACAGACAACGCAGAGCGTCTTGCCCTTGACGTCAAAGAGCGGGCAGCCACAGGTCTTGCAGGTCTTTTCAAGCATTTTCCCCCCTTTGAGGAGGCATTCAGCCATTATCTCGTCTTCTTTTCGTGGAGCCATGGGGTCACCGTCTGATCAATATTTAAAGTATATATGTCGGTTCCGCATATTAACTACAGGTACACAGGTAGGCGATACTATGCCAACAGCAGAAAAGACCATGGAAAACTGTATCCTGATGCTGCAGCACATCCAGGAGGACGGTTCAATACCGAGAAATATCCGGCGCGTTGCTGATGAGACCCGGACGCTGCTCACGAATAATTCCAAGGCGATGGGACTGCGCGCCGCGGAAGCCATCTCAAAGATCGATGAGATCTCCAATGATCCCAATATGCCCATCCATGCACGGACACGGATCTGGGAACTCGTGTCGCAACTGGAGACGATCCCGCTGGATTAAAAGAAGAAAATTTCTGTTTTTTTTGCCGCATACCGGCATTCAAACGTATGATAGAATTCTGTAATACCTGCGCGTGACGGTCGTTCCCTCAGCTGTTCTTCCTGAGATGTTCCTTGATCTCGCGGATATTTGTCAGCATTTCTTCCGAGTAGGGCGTGACACGGTAGCTCAGGTTGTTCTCGATCTGCCAGAACCCGCTCTTCTCGTCATAGTACCCGATGAGATAACAGATGATGATGTAACAGGGTACCGAGAGAGCAATAACCATGGGCAGGGTCAGCCCGAGATGGATGTAGAAGAAGTCCTCGAAGAGTTTTGCATTCGCGGTAATGATACCGAAGTTGAGCACAATCTGGGTCCACGAAGACCCCCGGACGTACCGCTGCTTGAAGAGGGCAAGGGGATACAGTACCCCGTGATTTTCTGACATGGGTACATTTGTCTGGCAGGACGGGATATGCTTTCTCTCACCGGGCTGTCATTCTATGATAGATGTTCTCCCGTGCCGGGCTCCTCGCTCTGGAGTGCGGGGCAGAAGTTGCAGATGGAATAAAAGATCTCTTTCTCCTTGTCCCGGATCAGGCAGTAATAGTCCCGTCCCCGCTGCTCCACTTTGAACCCCCCGGGGAACGGCATGCCCACCGGGTGCCCCGGTTCCTCCATGACGAACATGGTGAACGCGGCAATCAGGTAATAGAAGAGGCGGTTCTTCGGATTCCTGAAGTAGGGGTTCCGTTCGCTGGAGTCATCCCATGCAAACGTCCCATTAGGCACCATCCCGCAGAATTCGTCGAAGCGCTCCCGGTCGTGGATGGGTGTCGTGAGCCGTTCAAACGCCCTGCTGCGGTACATTGCAAGCAGGAGGTGGTGTTTTCCGAAGAGCTGTTCGCGGAAGCAGGGGCGGATGGCGTCCCGGTACGACGGGGGTAGTCTCTCGATCTCGGTGTTGAGTTTTCCCCCGATGATCTGGAGGTCGAACAGGGAATATTTCTGTACCTCGTGCGTGACGATGATGCCCAGGTCGCCTTTGGTCCGGGCGGACTGCATCCGCTCCGCGATCTCGCGGATCTCCCTCTCTGCATGGTCCGCTTCGACGTGTTCAAGGGTTTTTCCGGTGCCTGTCATCCCGTACAGCCTGATGATACATGTCTTCTTCGGCACCAGAAATAGGTGATGGGTTTACCTCTGCCGTTCCTTACGGCGGGCTCATCGTGCAGGCGACCGGGACGGAATACTGTTATTACCCGGGCAAACCCCATATGATCCTGATTCATGGACATCCTCTCCATTGTGCTGATCATCGCGGGGCTCTGTCTCTTTGAGACGATCACGAGCATCGACAACGCGATCATCAACGCCGAAGTGCTCTCGACGATGAGCGAGCGGGCGAAGCGCTGGTTCCTGCTCTGGGGCCTGATCTTTGCGGTCTTTGCCATTCGCGGCCTCCTCCCGTGGCTGATCGTCTGGCTCTCTGCGCCGTCTCTCGGCCCCGTCGGCGCATTCATGGCCACGTTCTCCAGCGACCCGCTGGTGATCGCCGCTATTGAACAGTCCGCACCCGTCCTCCTGATGGGCGGGGGGACGTTCCTCCTCTTCCTCTTCTTGCACTGGCTTTTCCTCGAAGACAAGAACTTCGGCCTTAAGGGCGAGCGGTTCTTTGTCAGCAAAGGTGTCTGGTTCTTTGCGGTAGTCTCGATAATCCTTGCAGCCCTGGTCTGGATCGCCCTCGGCTACAACACCATGGTTGCGTTCGGTGCGGTCGTCGGGTCCACAGCCTTCTTCATTGTCCACGGGTTCCGGCAGAATGCCGAAAAGGCCGAGATGGAGATGCTTCACGGCGACATGTCGGATCTCAGCAAGATCTTTTATCTCGAAGTGATCGATGCCACCTTCTCGATCGATGGGGTTATCGGGGCGTTTGCGTTCACGATGGCCGTGCCCCTGATCCTGATCGGAAACGGTCTCGGGGCGTTTGTTGTTCGGGAACTGACGATACGGAACATCGATAATATCAAAAAATATCTCTATCTCAAGAATGGCGCCATGTACTCCATTCTCTTCCTCGGCATCATCATGATCCTGGACAGTTTCGGTGTCCACATCCCGTTCTGGGTCTCCCCGGTGATCACCTTTGGTATCGTGGGTTTCTTTTATGCAAAATCGATAAAAGCGATCCCGAAAACAGCCTGACTCACAAGGACACGGACCACCTTTTTATTGATTTTTTTTGTTTAATCTTCCCATATACAGGGAAAAGGGGAGGTCCGGTATTCCCTGATATGGCCGTGGTTACCGGGACTTAACATTCCGCCCGGATCCAGCCGTTGATGATGATCCCGTCGATGACAGGGTTCCCGTACAGGTTGCTGATGATCCCTTCCATGACCGTCGGGGTCCCCGTCGTATTTTTCATTTTCAGTCGTATGGGCCGGACCATGCCCGGTGTTTCAAGGATCTCGGTGAGGAGCCTGTTGAATTCTGGCACATTATCTTCGTGAACAAGATCGGAAAACAATTTTCCCATAAGGATGGCCGGTTCAAAACCGAGCGACCGGGTGATGGACGGGCTCTCGTGCCGGATCGTCCCGTCCTTGTTCAGTACGGAGATGATATCGGATGTCTCCTCGATAAGCGAGCGGAAGAACTCCTCATTCTGCCGTGATTGTTCTTCAGTCTTCTTGCTGTCCGTGATATTCCTGACCGAGACCGCAAACAATACGATATCCCCCCCGGGGCTGGTGACCGGGTATATCGAGGTATCATACCAGTTGTTCCGGAACTCTTCCTGGAAATGGATCGGTTTTTTCTGGGTGGGGTTCAGGTTCCAGGCCGCCATGCGGGGTGATATGAACCCGTGCGTGACGAGGTCCGATATATCCGATCCAACGAACCCCGCGATGTCTTTGCCGGCCCTCCGGGCCAGGGCCTGGTTCACGGCCAGGAACCGGCCCTTGGTGTCGATCAAAAACAGGAAATCCTCCGTGGCATTGAGCAGCACGCGGGTCGTCTCCTCGCTGATGCGGAGCGCATGTTCCATGGCAAATTTGTACAGTGCCATCTCGATGGTTGTCTTGAGTTCCAGTTCCCGGAACGGTTTGAGGATGTACCCGAAGGGTTCGGTGAGTTTCGCCTTGGCAAGGAAACTGTCGTCGCTGTATGCCGTGAGGTAGACCACGGGGATGCGGTACTGTTTTTTGATCTCCTCTGCCGCTTCGATACCGTTCATTTTACCGGCGAGCATGATATCCATGAGGATGAGGTCCGGGTGCAGTTCGCCTGCCTTCTTCACGGCGAGTTCTCCCGTTGTGGCGACGGCACAAACGGAATAACCCAGTTCGAGCAGGCTTTTTCTGATATCCATGCTGGTTACGGCTTCATCTTCAACAATCAGGATATTCACGTCACTCATACCGTCTCCCCCCCGGCAGGTTCAAGGGTAAAATCTATCCGGAATTCTGTTCCCCCGTTGCGGTCCAGGGTAATCGTGCCGAGGATCTGCGCAACAAGCGAGTTCACCAGCTGGAGCCCCAGGGTCTCGATATGCTCAAGGTCGATCTCTACGGGAAGCCCGATCCCGTTGTCCCTGACAATGAGGGTATACTTATCACCGGCTTTTTGCACGTCCACGACAATCACCCCGGTACGCTCGCCCGGGAACGCATATTTCAGCGAATTTGAGAGCATCTCGTTGATTATCAGGCTGATGGGTATCGCCTTGCTGATCGGGAGGACAATCTTGTCCGCGTGAATTTCAATACGGATCTTCCCCCGGGGTATCCCGTAGGACTGGAGCAGGTTATCAGCGATCTTCTTTAAGTAATCGTTGTAGTCAATCTCAGCGAAACTCTTGGACTGGTATAACTTCTCGTGGACCAGGGCAATGGACATGACCCGGGTCTGGCTCTCCAGGATCGCATCCCGGCTTGGTTCATCCTTCATCAGTTTTGCCTGCAGGCTCAGGAGGCTTGAGATGATCTGCATGTTGTTTTTTACCCGGTGATGGATCTCCTTTAACAAAATCTCTTTCTCTTTGAGCGAGGCGGCCACTTCATTCTGAAGGTTCTTGCGTTCGGTGATATCCCGGGCGATTCCGGAATACCCAGAGTACGTCCCGTTTTTATCATACGTCGGTCTGGCGTTCACTTCATATATCCTTCTCTCGCCAGGTGAAAAAACCGGTATCTCGATCTCGAGACCTGAGACCGGCCCGTGGGAAGCAAGCGCCGGATCAATTAATTTTGCTATGGTATCCCGGTATACCGGAGATGCCAGGTCGAACACATCGATCTTCGGGAAGTGCTCGCTGCTTATCCCCAGCATTGCCTGGACATGCGGGCTGACATACGTGATGATCCCGTCCTGGTCCATATGGAAGACAATATCTCCGATCTGTTCCACGAGGGACCGGTATTTCTCCTCGCTTGCGGCAAGCGCCTCCATGATGCGGTTGCGCTCGGCGATCTCATTCTGCAGGTTAATCGTCAGTTCGCTCAGCTTGCGGGTCCGCTCCGCGACCTTCTGTTCGAGTCCGTCATATGCCTTCTGCAGGGCCTCCTCGGCACGCTTCCGGTCGGTGATATCGACCGCAAGAACGATGACAACATCCTTGCCAAAGTATGTCCCCTTGTATGCACGGACATCGGTAAGAATCTCACTTCCGTTGCTTCTTCGTGCCCAGAACTCAAACTGCCGGGGCCCCTCATGGAATGCCCTGTTCACCTGTTCCTTCACCTGCGCGAGGTCATTACGGCCATGGGCAGAAATCCGGTCAAGAATGTCTCCCACAAAAAATTTGTGGGGATACCCGAACATGTCTTCGGCACCCTTGTTGGCATCAATAAATGAGCATGTCTCATCAAGGATACAGATTGCGTCCTTGACTGCATTGAATAATCCGTGATAACTGATCTCGCTCTGTCGCAATGCTTCATCTTTCAGGTTGCGTTCTGTCAGATCGATGATCACGCCCCTGATCCCGGAAATGGTGCCGGTTTTCTTGTCAATGACCGTACTGGCCTTGATCATTCCCGGAAAACGGCTGCCATCTTTCCGCATCATGGTGTATTCACTGGACTCCCGTTCTTCATCCCGGAGCACCTTCTGCATGTTCTCCTGTGCAATGCGGTGTTCCTCAGGAACGATATAATCCATAAAGCTGGTTCCCGATGTTATGTCGGCTGGATTGATGCCGAATGTCGGGTAGGCAAGGCGGTTGGTAAATGTCAATCTCCCGTCGAGACCGGCTTCGAATACCATCACCGGAAGGAAATCGGCAAGGGTCCGGTACTTATCCTCGCTTGCAGCAAGCGCTTCCTCTACCTGCTTCCGTTCTGTGATATCACGCAGCGTTCCCTCAATAGCTACCGGATTTCCCGACGTATCGTGAACGACATGGCTGGTCACCGATACATTCAGGTGAGTGCCTGTCTTATTCTTCAGGATTACTTCAAAGTCTTTGACTGCGCCATCGGCAAACATCTTATCGAGAAGCAGTTTTCTCTGTTCCGGGAACGGGTAAAGATTCTGTACCCGGAGGCCGATCAGTTCGGAGGGATCCCACCCCGTGATCTTTCTGCATGATGGTGATAATGTGACGATGTTTCCTTCCATATCTGTCTGGTAGTAGAGATCATCGAACGTGGTGAAAATGTTCCGGTATTTTTCTTCACTTTTCCGGAGTGCTTCTTCCGATTCTTTCCGTTCCGTGATATCCCGTACTGAACACAGGAGTGCATTTTCACCGTCCGATACAACGTTCGTGACGGCAAACTCAAGATACCGCACTTCGCCGCTTTTGACAATGACACGTGTCTCGTACGTGGGCGGAGTGGATCCTCCCGCGGCCCGGCTCCGGGATATTTCCATCACGCGGTCCCGGTCATCCGGGTGGAGGAGGTCCCAGATCTCCATCTTGTAGAGTTCCGGTTTCGAATAACCGGAGATCACAGAGACCCGGTTATTGACAAATATAAAGTTCGATCCCCGGACAATGAAGATGGCGTCATGGCTCTGCTCCATGACCTTCCGGTACCGCTCTTCGCTCTCCCGGAGTGCCTTTTCGGCCCTGCGCCGGGTAACGCTCTGCACGACCTTGTTGGTGAGATCCAGGAACATCGCTTTCGGGTTGCCACCCTTCGCCAGGTAGAAATCCGCACCGGCGTCGTACGCCTCGATCACGGCATCCTCGCGGCCCTTACCGGTAAAAATGATGAACGGGATGAGGTTGCCGCTCTCCCGTAACTGTTTCAGGAACTCAATGCCGTTCATCCGGGGCATCTGGTAGTCGGAAATGATGACATCGTAGGTCCGTGTCTGCATTTTTTCCAGCGCTTCCCGTGCACTGGTGGATGTATCGACCGAAATATTCCCCCGCTTCTCCAGGGATAGTTTTGTTGGCTCAAGAAGGGCGTGTTCGTCATCAACGTAGAGAACAGAGATGACAGGAGGTTCACCATTGGCTTCCCTCACCTCCGTGAATGCAGTTACCGGTGAAGGGATATACGTGTGTTCTCCCCTGATATCGTTAACCATCCGCTGATCTCCTCTGGTAAATGTATAAAATACCCAGTATCCTTTTAATTACTATTGGATTAAAAATATCCGGTTTCCTGAAAAGATCAGGCCGTAATAATTACACTGTTTTTTATGTAACCCCCCACGGGACACCGGGGATCCGGATCATAGATTCGCCGTGAGCTGACACGTTTGCAATTACTCCCCTGCATGAGATACGGTCATTCCTGTCCCATTGCTGGCGCGACCGGCTTGGTATGGTGGATATAATCGCTATCTGATTAAAAAAAAAGATCAGGCCGGCAACATGCCTTCGGTCTGGACCGGGATCGCGGATGGGGGCCTGAACACCAGCACATCTCCGGTCGAACCGGTAAGTGTAAGGAGGGTCGAGTCCGCATCATACGCCGCCGCATCCTGCAGCATCTCGAAGTACGTTGATTCCTGCTTGGAATAATCAGTGCAGTACATCTTGGTCGAACCAATGGGCCCGATGGTAATGCCGCTGCCTTTCGTGGTCGTTGTTCCGGTCAGGGTATATGGTCCGAAATAGTTGTTGCATCCCCCGTTACCGGAGACATTCCCGTCAGAGCTGAAGGAAAGGGTGATCTCAGTTGTCGGGTACGTGACTGCCGTGCCCTCCTGGACTCCCATCGTTGTCAGCACCCAGTCTCCCGCAAGCTGCGGTGGAAATGCCGGGGCCACGCTTGTTGTTGTGGCCGGTGCGGCGGCAACCGGCGTGACGGCACCCGATGATGCCGGTGCCTGGCTGGTACATCCCGCGAATAGTACCGCAAGGATGGCAATTGTAATAACTCCCGCTGTGAGGACTTTCATATCCGTGATTTCGGGCTGTTTGTATATAAACTGCCCTGAATTATCCGGATGGTATCTTCCCGATGTTACCGGCCTCCGTATGACCTCACGTGTTTCCATGCACGGTGATGGGAAGCGTGGCGGCTGTCGGCTTCATCGTATATTGAGGTGTCTTCCCGCTGGTAGCGTTTTCTGTCCTCACCGACCGGGCAGACCCTGATGCAGATCCCGCAGGGTGAGATGAACCGGTTGTTCAGCGCTTCCGAACGGGTGGCACAGGTCTTCTTGTCGGTCAGGCCGGCGGGGTATTCATCGCTGTCAAGGGCATTGACCGGGCAGGCATCCACGCATTTCATGCAGTGGGTGCAGAGCGGATCCGTGATGATTGGGTCCGGGGTCAGTTCTGCGGTAGTAAAGATCGAGGCAAACCGGACCCGGGGCCCGAATTCCGGCGTGAGGACCACATTGTTGATGCCGAAATTGCCCAGTCCCGCAAGGAACGCGGCATGCCGGTGGGAGAAGAATGCAACCGGTTTTTCCTTCAGGACGCTGATCGAGCCATACCCGTCACGGGGTATCCAGATGGAAGGAATCCGCCGTGCAGTAAGGCCGGATGCAATCCGGTACCCGTTCTGGTCCAGCAGGGCATTGACCGTCTTGTACAATTCATGGTACCAGATCGACGGGGCAGTATCCACAACCGGCAGGCTGACCGGCATGCCGATGACGATCACCGTCTTTGTGTCCGGGTAGATCGAACGCGGCCGGAACTCCTCCGGCACCCACGGTTCGAACAATGGCACGTCCCAGCGGTCCGCGGGAGCAAAACCCACGAGGGGAATATCGAGTTCCGCACATTTCCGGATCACACTCTGCTTCAGGTCATCGTTGCTCATGAGGTCACTCCCCGGTGACGCTGCAGATAACCGTCCGCGTCCGGCCTGCGTTCACGTCCAATTCGAGCAGCACGATCTGCTGCCATGTGCCGGCCATCAGCTCCCCGTTTGCCACCGGTACTGTGAGCGACGGGCCGACCAGTGCCGCCTTCACGTGGGACCTCCCGTTCCCGTCCCCCCACCGGGTGTTATGCGCATACGGGATCGTGTCCGGGGCAATGACGGATAATGCCCTCTGCATATCCGAGATGACGCCAGGTTCGTACTCGATGGTGGTGAGCGCGGCGGTTGAATGTTGCGCAAAGAGATGGACAAACCCTTCCTTTACGCCGCTCTCCTTTACGGCCTTCCTGACCTCCTGAGTCAGGTCGATGATATCCCCTTCGCGTTCCGAAGTGACATGCAGCTCTTTCCGGTACATGGAAGTCCCCTGACAGGGATGTCGGAGGCCGGACAGATAAAGGATACGAAAGTTACTGCCAAAAAAGAAAACGAAAAAATTACTCTTCCGGTTTTTCCGGATCTGCGATTTCTGGCCCGTTGGCCATCTCCTCAGTGAGAATGGCAATACCTACGATCTTGTCCTTGTCGTCGAGGCGCATCACCCGGACACCTTTGGTGCCCCGCCCGATGATCCGGAACTCGCTGACCGGGGTACGGATGACGACGCCCTCTGCGGTCATGGCAATGATCTCGTCCGTGTCGGAAACCGCCCGTGATTCGATAACAACGGCATCGCGTTCGAGCAGCATGTTCCGGACACCCATCGTGCCCCGGCCATGCCCGCGGAACTCGTCGAACTCGCTCCGCTTGCCAAACCCGACATCGGAGATCGTGAGGAGGTGGTCCTTTGCCAAGAGCGTGACAGCAACGATCGTGTCATCGCCTTTGAGTTTCATGCCCCGGACACCCTGCGCATTCCGGCCGACAATGCGGATGCTCTCCTCGTGGAACCGGAGGCTCTGGCCGAACCGGGTGGTCAGGATCAGCTCGTTGTTGCCGTCCGTCAGGATCACGTCAACGAGCTGGTCCTTCTCCTTGAGCTTGATCGCGTTGGTCCCGGTGGAACGGGGGTTGGAGAACTCGTCGAGGTGGACCTTGATCGCCTGCCCGAACTTCGTGGCAAAGATGAGGAACTGGTCTTCGCGGAACTCGCGGATCGGGATGACGGTCGTGACCACTTCCTCCTTGAGGTTGAGGAGGTTGACGATCGGCTTGCCCTTCGCTATCCGTGAACTTTCGGGGATCTGGTACACCTTGAGCCAGTAGACCCGGCCGAGGTTCGTGAAGCAGAGGAGGTAGTCCTTCATGCTGGCGATGAAGACCGAGTCGACGACATCCTCCTCCTTTGTAGTCATGCCGGTTATACCATGGCCGCCGCGGCGCTGCTTGCGGTAGGTGTCGATGTCCATGCGCTTGATGTAGTTCGCCGAGGTGATGGAGACGAGCACCGTCTTGTCCTCGATGAGGTCCTCGGTGGAGAGGTCGCTCGTGTCGAGCGCGATCTGGGTCCGGCGCTTGTCGCCGAACTTTGTGGCGATCTCCTTTGTCTCGCGCCGGATCTCGTCCTTGATGTTAGCCTCGCTCGAGAGGATGGTGTTGAGCCGGGTGATCTCCTTTTCGAGGTCGCTCTTCTCGTCTGTAATCTTCTTCTGTTCGAGCGCTGCGAGACGACGCAGCTGCATCTGGAGGATCGCATTTGCCTGCGGTTCGTCAAGCCCGAACTGGGAAATGAGGGCATTCCGGGCAGTGTCGACCGTGTCGGATGCACGGATGGCCTTGATGATCGCGTCGATTTTCGAGAGGGCAATCAGGAGGCCGTTTAAGATATGGACCTTGTCCTGCGCTTTCTTTAAGTCAAACTCGGACCTGCGCCGGATAATCTCCATCCGGTGGTGGACGAAGTTGTTAAGAAGCCCGTGCAGGTTGAGGGTCTTGGGCTGGTTGTCGACAATGACAATGTTCGAGACCGAGAAGCCGGACTCGAGCGCCGTGTTCTTGTACAGGTTATTCAGGATGACCGGCGACATCGTGCCCTTGCGGAGCTCGAAGACGACCCGTATGCCATCCTTGTCGGACTCGTCGCGGATATCTGAGATGCCATCGATCTTCTTGTCCTTGACCATGTCGGCAATCCCTGAGATCCACTGGGCCTTGTTGATCTGGTACGGGAGTTCGGTGACGATGATCCGGTCGCCCCGGTTCCCGCCCTCGGACTCCTCGATGGTCGCAACACCGCGGATAATGACCCGGCCATGCCCGGTCTCATAGTAGTTCCTCACGCCTTCGACGCCCATCATGACGCCGCCGGTCGGGAAGTCCGGACCGGGCATGATACGCACCAGTTCTTCAACAGAAATTTCCGGGTTGTCGAGGTAGTGCTCGACCGCGTCACAGACTTCCCGCAGGTTGTGCGGGGGCATCTTGGTTGCCATACCGACCGCGATACCGTCCGTGCCGTTGACGAGCAGGTTCGGGATCTTTGCCGGAAGTACGGTTGGTTCCTGCAGCGACTCGTCGTAGTTTGGCTGGAACTTCACGGTGTCCTTGTCGAGGTCTTCGAGGAGCGCTTCGGCGTACGGGAAGAGCCTCACTTCGGTGTACCTGCTTGCTGCCGCAGAATCGCCGTCGATGGAACCGAAGTTGCCCTGCCCCTGTACGAGCATGTGGCGGTAACTGAAGGGCTGGGCCATCTTGACGATGGTATCGTAAATGGAAGAGTCACCATGGGGGTGGTACTTACCCATGACGTCACCGACCACCCTCGCGCTCTTCCTTGTGGGTTTGTCGCTCGTGTTGCCCATGTCCCACATGCCGTAAAGCGAACGGCGGTGGACCGGCTTGAGGCCGTCCCTCACATCGGGGATGGCACGGCTGATGATGACCGACATCGCGTAATTGATGAAGGACGTCTTCATCTCCTGTTCGATGCTGATCGGCTCGACACGGTGGGTCTCGGGAGTGCCTGCCGGGAGGGTCTTATCAGATGTCAAGGTTGGTCACCTCCTTTGCATGGCGGGTAATGAAATTCTTCCTGATCTCAACATCCTTTCCCATCAGGGTCTTGAAGATCTCGTTTGCCTCATACGCATCCTCGATGTTCACCTGGCGGAAGATACGGTGTGCGGGATCCATGGTCGTGTCCCAGAGCTGCTGGGCGTTCATCTCACCAAGACCCTTGTACCGCTGGACGGAGACGCCTTTCTCCCCCATGGCCGCGGATACTTTCTGCATCTCCTCTTCCTTGTACACGTAATGTTCCTCTTTCCCTTTCCAGATCCGGAAGAGAGGCGGCTGGGCGATGTACACGTATCCCAGCTCGATAAGTTTGGGCATGTAGCGGTAGAAGAATGTCAAGAGGAGCGTCCGGATATGGGCCCCATCCACATCGGCATCGGTCATGATCACGATATGGTGGTAGCGTGCCCGTTCGGCATCGAACTTCTCTCCGACCCCGGTGCCGATGGCAGAGAGGAGCGTCTGGATTTCTGCGTTCTTTAAGATCTGGTGTTCGCCGGCTTTCTCCACGTTGAGGATCTTACCCCGGAGGGGAAGGATTGCCTGGAACTTCCGGTCCCGTCCGCCCTTGGCCGAGCCGCCTGCAGAGTCTCCTTCCACGATATAGATCTCGGATTTTGCCGGGTCACGCTCGGAACAGTCCGCGAGTTTTCCCGGGAGGCCGCCACTTTCGAGCGTGCTCTTGCGCCGGGCAAGGTCTCTTGCGTTACGGGCAGCCTCGCGTGCCTTTGCCGCGGAGAGCGCCTTCTCGATAATGGTCTTCAGTACGTTCGGGTTCTCGTCGAAATATTCGCTGAGCGCTGCGTACACGAGCGAGTCGACAATACCCTTGACGCTGCTGTTCCCGAGGCGCATCTTGGTCTGTCCCTCGAACTGGGGGTTGGCCATCTTGACCGAGACCACGGAGGTGAGGCCTTCCCTTACATCCTCGCCGCGGAGGGTGATCGTGGAGTTCTCCTTGATGAGGCCGTTCCGCTTTGCAACTGTATTGATGGTACGGGTGATGGCGCTGCGGAACCCCTCAAGGTGGGTGCCGCCCTCGCGGGTATTGACCGAGTTGACGTAACTGTAGATCTTCTCGTCGTATGCGGTTGTGTACTGGAGTGCGATCTCGAGCTCGAGCTTGTTCTCGGGATCCTTTTTGGTGATATCGATCGGGACCGGGTGGAGGCAGTCGGCACCGTCGTTTAAGTATTTCACGAACTCGACAAGCCCCCCTGCGTAACAATAGGTGGCGGAGTCACTGGTCCGTTCATCAGTAATGGTAATCGTGAGCCCTGCGTTGAGGAACGCGAGTTCCCGCATGCGGTGGGCAAGGACATCGTAGTCGAAGGTGGTGGTCTCGAAGATGGTGGCATCCGGGACAAAATGGATCCGGGTACCGGACATCTTCTTACTGAACTGCTCAAGGAAGACGCGACGGTTCTCCTCGTCGCTCCTGCCGGGATCGATGATGTATGCGGAGGAGAGGGCGGTCTGGCCTGGCGTGGGGGCCTGGTCCGGGACATCATCGGGGGTGAATTGCGCCGTTGCGCCGTACCACTGCTTGTACCGGGCAATCAGTTCGCTTAAGGTCTCTTCCCGTGTCGTGAGCGCAGAGGTCATTTTGCCCTGGGCAAACCGCATCTCGTAGACATTGCCGTCGCGGTACACGTGGGCGGAGAGCCAGTTGGAGAGGGCATTGACCACCGAGACACCGACACCGTGGAGACCTCCTGATACCTGGTAGGACTCCTTGTCGAATTTTCCACCTGCGTGCAGGACCGTTAAGACGACCTCGAGAGCACTCTTGCCGTTCTTCTCCATACGGTCGACCGGGATGCCCCGGCCGTTGTCCTCGACCATGAGGGAGCCGTCCCGGTTGATGACCACGGAAATACGGCTGCAGTACCCGGCAAGGGCCTCATCGATCGAGTTATCCACGACTTCGTAAACGAGGTGGTGCAGTCCGCGGGTATCGGTGCTGCCAATGTACATCGCCGGACGCTCGCGGACCGGGGTGAGCCCTTCGAGCACGGTGATGTGTGATGCATCGTACGTGTCTGTCAAGTAAAACCTCCGTTAAAAAACTGATAAAATTGCGAGAGAATTTTCACATGTATTATTGGCGTCATGACCATATAAGCGTGGTGCTCTGTTTTCAGGCGTGAAACCCGGTATTTTTTCCATTCAGAGAAAAGGCGCTGTGACAGTGATTATATGAAAAATATTTTTTTACGATTTTTAGGGGATGATCTTACCGGAACTTACCCATACCGGCATCGCTGGTGCCAGATCACCTTCCAGAAGAACAGGGTTGTCAGCTACCCAGGTTCCGTGCAGAAAAAGGATGTTCAGATTCTGGTTTTAGTGCCTGCGTATGGCAATGAATGCAACTGCTCCGAGGCCGATCAGGGCAACAAGGGTACCGAAGCCGGGCGACTTTGTCGGGGCCGTGATGGGGGCTGACGGATTTGGGGTTGCTATTGTAGTAATTGTCACTATTGTAGTTGTTGTCGGTATTGCAGTTGACGGGGATGTGGTTGCTGATTCGAGCGGCTTCCCGATGGTGATTGAAACCGTGCCGTATGCTGCGTTTGCAAGGTTTTCCTTGTCGTAGGGCTGGCTTACTGCGTAGATGGTGTAGGTGCCTGCATCGAGTGCATAGTGTGCAGTCCCCCACTTCCATGACCAGGTGTGGTCACCGTTGACATCAATGGACTTGAATGAGGTCGTATCATTGTTCTGGACTGCATAGTTCCCGGGGTCTGCCCGCTGGATCTGTGAACCAGCGCTCTTCAGGTTGGGTCCGACAATGAACAGGTAGGTCTTCCAGGTCCCGGTGTTGGTACCCTTGAACTCGATCTCGTCGCCGAGGTTGTAGTTCTGGTTACCGGCTGCGATGATGGTGACTGCGCCCGGGAGGACGGTCTTTTCGTTTCCGGACAGGGTTGGTGTTGCCGTGGTTGAAGTTGCTGATCCAGCGGATTTTTTGATGGTGATCAGGGCCGTGCCGGTTGGAGTAATCTGGTCCTTGTCGTAAAGTCGGGGTACTGCATGGATGCGGTAAATACCGCTTTCAAGTACATAGTTGGTGGTGTCCCACTTCCAGGACCAGGTGTGGTCGCTCTTGACACTTACCTGCTGGTAGGAGGCAGGGTTGTCGTTTTCGAGGGGCGAATGTGCCGGGTCCGGGTTGTTGATCTGTGCGCCATCTTCGGGCAGGCCGGGTCCGGTAATGAACAGGTAGGTCATATCGGATATGGTGTTGTTGCCGAAGAACTCGATCGTCTCGCCGACGTCGTAGTTCTGGTCGCCGGCTGTCATGACCATAATGTAAGGCCTGGCGGCCATGATGGCAGCTATCTGTTCATCAGTCAGGTTAGATTCTGCCAATACCGGCATGACTGCCAGAAGGGTAAACAGGGCAATTGCAACAAGTGCAAGGGTTAATCGTTCCGTCACGTGTTCTTCACCGCACATACAATGATTATTATATCATGTAAATGTAACCACGTTGACAAATAAATGATTCTATTTTAATCTGACCGTCAGGAAAAAACAGTTTTTCATGCCCTGTTACCGTATCAGGAGATAGAGGAAATCCATGGAGATCCCGCTTACCTAAATTCCCCGATCTCCGCATCCCCGATCCCAAGTTCATGATCAATGGCAACTACGAGCCGCTTTAGGGTGAAGAACACTTCCCGGGCATCCTCCTTGTCCATCGAACCCGGCTGGTGCCAGATCACTTTCTTCCGGAGCAGGGTCGTGAGTTCTTCGACTTCAGTTCCACGGAATTTCTCCGGCAGGACAAGGCCTTCAACATGATCGCCGGCACCGTGCCAGGCCTGATCCGGTGGCAGGGCAAAGTGCATTGCGATCAGGGTAATGCTCGTTACAAATCCATGACCGAACGGGTGCTCCATGAGAAGATGATGGTGGCAGGAGGGCTAAAACGTTCCGGCCGGCACAATCAGAAAAAACGGTACTGGCCGAACCAGACTGCAACCGGTACGACAATGATGAAGAGGAGTGAGAAGGAGAGGAATGCCCACTCCGGTCCCTTCAGGGACTTTCTTTCCACAAAGAGGAAACTTTCCCTGCCATACCCCCTGCACAGCATACTGGTATAGACCCGCTCACCCTGCTCGTAGGACCGGATGAACATCGTACCGATCATATAGCCGAGCTGGCGGAGCCGGTACCGGTAGGAGAGGTGGCGGTCAAAGGCGTCGAAACATTTGGTCTTCAATGTCTCGTTCATCTTGCGGAACATATACCCGAATACAAAGAGGTAGCGGATCATCATCCCGAGGGCTAGGGCAAACTCGGCAGGAAGGCCCATACGGGCCCCGCCTTCGAGCATGTCCTGCATCTTGGTTGTCGAAGAGAGCAGGATGATGAACGAAATACAGACCGCGAACTTGACGAGCAGGATGAACGCAAACTCGATGGACTGGGCATAGATATTGATCCCGAAGGGGAGGCTCAGGACCACGTCATAGGTAGTGTAATACTTGTTCTTTAAGAAGATCTGGAAGAAGATGATGACTCCCCAGAGCGGTATGATTGCGAGTGCACGTTTTACAAAGACTAACGGGGACAGCCCGGTAAAGCACCAGAGGATGCAGAAAAATGCAAAGAAAATAGCCCCGACCGTATAGATCATTGTCGAGTATGGAACAGCCACAAGCGCGATGATGGCAGCGAATGCAATGGCGATCTTGACCCGGGCATCGATCCGGTGGATGACGCTGTCCCTGTTGGCATCACGTTCTATCTGAAAAAGACTTTCGATCATGGTTATTTGCCGAATGAGCGGAGCAGGGCGGCCTCTGCATCTGCGTAGGTATATGCCATTGAAACGTCCACGCCGTTCTCCTGGAGCGATTTGAGAAGTTTCGGAATGACCGGAACATCCAGCCGAACGGATTTCAGCATATCCGGCTGGATAAAGATCTCGTCAACCGTCCCGCTGGCAACAATCCGTCCCTTGTCCATGACATAGATGTAATCCGCAATCTCCGGCACGAGCCCGACATCATGGGTGGAGAAGATGACGGTCATCCCGTATTTCTTCGAGAGCGAGTTGATGAACGTATTGAGATCAGCAACACCACGCGGATCGAGTCCTGCATTTGGTTCATCGAGAACCAGCACCTCGGGTTCCATTGCGATCACCCCGGCAATCGCAACCCGTTTCTTCTCGCCCCCGCTCAGGTGGTGGGGGACACGGTTCGCAAGGTGCTCGATTCCCACGACCCTGAGTGCTTCGTGCACCCGGTGGTGGATTGTCTCGGGATCAAGCCCGAGGTTAACAGGGCCGAATGCCACGTCCTGCTCAACGGTTGGGGCGAAGATCTGGTCATCCGGGTTCTGGAAGACGATACCGACGAATTTCCGGATCTCCTTGGTGTTCTGCTTGGTGATGGGTTCCCCACGGACCAGTACGGAACCTGAGGTGGGTTTGAAGATCCCGTTGAAGTGCTTGAACAGGGTACTCTTTCCTGCACCATTCGATCCGATTACCGCGATACGGGCATTCCTCGGGGCAATGAAATTGATATTGTGAAGCGCTTTGACTTCTCCAGGATAGATATAGCAGAGATTGCGGGTTTCGATAAGGTGCATGAGTATAGGAAATTGGGTGAAAAAAGGTAAAATGCTATTGGTTTCACTTGGTTGGTTTACCAGCCAGCTTGATGCCGTACGCAAGCCCGAGCACTACGATGACTGCAAGGAATGTACCGACGATAATCGCGATGAGACCTCCAAGTGATCCGAAAGATTCGCCAAGAGAGTAATCCGGCATGGGAGATGAGTAGGAGAATTTTCCGGTTAAGTCTTCGTGGATCTCTGCATCTTCCGGTGTAGCCCCGGTAAGATCCTTTTGTCCCTGCACAACAAGCGCTGTGCTTTCAAGGCCGTCAGGATCTCCGGATGCCATAAAGACTGCAATTCCTCCGATGAGCAGTGCGACAATAATACCGGCAATAATGAAAGTCTTGTTGTCCATCATGATTTTCAGGCCCCCGATGGAGTTTTGACCCCGATATCTACAAGATCCGGCCTTGCCGTGGTGATCAGGTATATAGCAGCCACGGTGACGATCCCTTCAATTACTCCGATGATGGCATGGTAGATACCCATCGCAACAAGACCTTCTGTAAGCGGGAAGGTTCCGGCAAGGAACATCTCAACTGCACATGCAAGTGCCGGGATAAGGCATGCCAGCCATGCTGCGAGGAAGACCGAGACGGGCATACTTTTAGTCACGCCCATCAGGCCCTTGAATGAGTAGAACCCGACAAAGCCCCCGATCACTCCCATGTTGATGATGTTTGTACCCAGCACGGTTATGCCGCCATCGCCAAAGAGGATGGCCTGGACGATCAACACCAGTGTGAGAATGAAGATTGCCGCAAACGGAGAGCCGAGGATGATCGCGGCAAGCGCCCCGCCTACGAGGTGCCCGCTGGTCCCCATCGAAACGGGGAGGTTGAATGACTGCAGGGCAAAGATGCCGGCTGCAAGGACCGCAACGAGCGGGAGTTTCTCTTCGTTCATCTCGTTCTTTGCCCACCTGAGGGCAAGAGCGATAAAGACAAGGGCGATGATCCAGTAGATCGCGCCCTGCCAGATTGGAATAAATGCGTCAGGGATGTGCATGTGAACACCAGAGTAATACAATTGCAAATTTTAGTAATATTTATGGAGTTAATAATGTTGCGATTCAATTATCAGGTTTGACGATTCTCAACAAAATAGTGACCATTGAATGATATTTTTTTAATGTAAGTAAAATTGAATGGCAAATTCGGCCTTTCCCTATACTTTCCTATTCGGTACTTTGTTTTTGCCATTCGTTTCAGGATCCAGCCTGCGGGACTGCGACAAGGGACCGGATCATCTTCTGTGTCCCTTCCGGTGTGCCGGTAGTATTTACCTCGTAAATAACTGTGCGGTCCAGGAGATCCTTCATATATTTCATCCGTATCGCAGTCTTGTAGGGATTGCTGACAAGGAAGTGTGGGTTAAAGAAATTGTTCCGCTCGAACAACGCGAGCGCAGCATCCGGGTTAAGTGATTGCACGGTATTGCGATCGGCCGGGTCGCGCTTGAGGATGATGACGGTCCTCAACGTTGTCATGGGGAGCATCCTCCCTTTGCCAATCACCCAGCGGATATCGGCGACCGCACGCCCGTCCCGGTCATATTCCTCGGCCCTGACAAGCCCCCCGAACTCCTTCCAGACCGTCTCAAGGTCCTGGCGGATGTAAAAGTTCTTCTCCGATCCATAGGCAAGGATCTCCGGGCCGAAGACCCGGGAGAAGAACCAGTCGTCGGAGATGATGCGCGTATGGGGTTGCCGGAGCAGCCCGTATGTCTGCGTTGTCTTCCCCGCTCCCGAAGTGCCGATGAGGCAGAGCCCGCTGCCCGCGATATCGATGCAGGCCCCGTGTACCGAGAAGATTGCGTGCTCATCTTCAAGGATATCGCTGGTGAGACTGAGGGCAAGGGACTTGATCCACCCGTAATATCTGACATTGAGCAGGAACGCGGTCCTGGACTGCGGCTCATAAAAAACCGAATCAGGGGGGTAGTCCGGGTCCCTGAATACATACATCCTGCCATGTGAACGGATGTTCTGGGACATCGAGTAAAAATTTTCCTGCCAGGTACCCCTGAGCACGGGGTCATCCGAAAGGAGCTTGATGCAGCAGCCGTATATCTCGGATTTGATCTCGTACCTGACGTTAGGTGTGAAACGGGCAGCCAGGCGATCTTTTTCTTCCAGGGTGATGAGGGAGATGCGATAGGGCATGGTAATTCACCGCCGGTGATGGGGGTGATCAGTTATCCGCGGGGACGTTTAATAACATCTTGGTGTCCGCCAGTTTTCCTTATTATCCGGGTAACAGATTGCTTTTTTGAGATCAGGGATTAAACTTAGGAACCTGCCAATGATTCACGATACTACCGGAAAACCATTCGACCATACGGCCATGTTCTCAACAGTGTTCCTTGAGTCCCGGTACCCGGAACCGGATGTGCTCACAAAAAATACGAACATGGTGTATGTCAGGGACAATGGGGTGTATATCTTTCCCGGTTCTCCGGCAACTCTTTTTCCCGGGTGGGATTATGGAGAGTTGGACCTCCCGGTTCAGCATGTGCAGTACCTTGGGCACCGGGGGACTGCGGTATATTATGCGGCAGAAATGCCATCCGGGACGGCCGTTTCCGTTGGCACTTTTTATCCCAATATCCGCGAACTCTATAGCGTCCTTTCCGATGATGAGCTTGCCATTGCCTCGCTTGCCGTGCGTATCGTTGATTTCAACCGGACAACCCGGTTCTGCGGACAGTGCGGGGCCAAAACCCGCCCGTCGCGTCAGGAGCGCGCGAAGGTATGCGATGCCTGCGGCCTGGTCACGTACCCGCGCACATCCCCGGCAATCATCGTCCTTGTCCGGAAGGACGATGAAATCCTTCTCGCACGATCTCCCCGGTTTCCGCCGGGCCTTCATAGTATTCTCGCCGGTTTTGTGGACCCGGCAGAGACCCTCGATGAAGCCGTGCACCGGGAGGTCCGGGAGGAGACCGGCATCGAGATCGCAAATATCCGCTATCTCGGCAGTGAACCCTGGCCCTTCCCGAACTCTCTCATGATCGGGTTTGTTGCCGATTATGCCGGGGGTGAGATCGCGATCGACAATAACGAGATCATCTCTGCCGGCTGGTTTGACCGCGACCATCTCCCCGACCTGCCCTCGCGGATGAGCATTTCACGGGCACTCATCGACTGGTGGATCGCCGAAGGGACCGACAGACGGGCATAATCCTCCAGGTAATCTGCGCATTTGAAGATTCCGGGTATTGGGACACCGGTTTTGAACGTTCTCACGGCGTGACCCGGTATATCTGCAACGTCATATCACTGTCCGGGTACATGATTTATTACCCGTTTTTGGCAGTTTCGTGGCAGGGACAGGGCGTTTTTGACCAGAAATACTATAATCCAGAATATAAAATTATTACACTAGGCATCCAGCTGGATGAGATTTCAGTCACATGTGAGAGATTGTAATGAATAACTCCCTGTCAGATGGGAATGAGAATATCGTTGATATTTTCGTTCTGAGTACAAGTACATCCGATTCCCCGGTCCAGGCGGCAGACCTGGAAAAACCGGGATACCGGGTGACCTTTTTCACCGATGGAACAAACCTTTTTGAAACCCTCCGGTCAGGAAAACCGAACCTGCTGATCTGTGATTCGGTGACCTTCCCGGAAGAGGCATACGGTCTCTGCCGCGCTATCAAGGCGGATTATGATCTCTGGGTTGTCCCTGTCCTTGTACTGACCGGCGCATCGAACCTGTCCCATCTCCTCCACGTGCTTGACTGCAATGCTGACAATTTCATCTCGTACCCGTATGATCCCTCATATCTCTCCTCCCTGATTGAAGGAATGCTCGCCACTCCCGTCGAGAGACAGACCCCCGAACAGATCAAGACCCAGTTCAAGATCCAGCATGATGAACAACAGTTCGTAGTCACTGCCGACCGCCGGAAGTTACTGGAATTCCTCCTCTCCTCATTTGAAATTGCCGTCAACAGGTCAGCTGAAATTAATCGGATCACCGGGGAAAAGGAGAATCTTTCCCTGTCTTTAAACCAGTCCGAAGAGCGTGCCCGTGACCGGGCACGGTCAATCGAAAACCTGAATGCGACTGTCAGGGAGAAAGATCAGGCTATCAGTACGTTCATTGCCGATGCAGAGGCAAAAGACCGCCAGCTCTCGGAGAATGCCGGAGAGATCCAACGGCTCAATGCCGGGATCGAATCCGGGAAGACCTCTCTTGCCGGGGCAGAAGACCAGATCTCCCGGCTCATCCGTGAGGCAGAAGACTTTGCACAACGGCATGCAGCAGAGATCGATGACCTCAGGCAGCAGCTCCAGCATGTATCAGCAGATCTTGAAACAGCCAATACCGGCCTCCAGTCCGTAAAGGCCTCCCTTGCAAGCGAGACTGCCCAGAGGATCGATGTTGAGGCACGGTTGCTGGAGACCACGGTCCGGAAGGAAGAATCGGAAAAGTCAGTGCAGGCACTGTCCCTTGAATGCGAACAACTGCGCAGTTCCCTTGACGCGGAGAAAGCCCATGCCCAGTCTGCAGAAGATGAAATCCAGACCCTTACTCAGGTAAAAAACGAGTCCGAACAAGCCCTCACCCGTACTATTGATGAGCTGAAGGACACTGAAAAACAGCTGGGTGAAGATCTCCTGCGCCAGAGAGATGAACTCGGGAATGCGAACAAACAGATCCATGACCTGGAGAACCAACTGGCAACGGTCACGACGGAAAAAGAACAGGTTGAAGCGGAGTTGCGCAACAACGCCGCGATATCTGAAAAGGCGCAGAGCGATCTCCGGGCAGATGCTGAAAAGACCCGTGCCGAACTTTCAGACAAGGAACGCGAAGTGGAATCGCTGAACGCGGCAGTCCGGGAGACCCGGGAAGCCAGGGATAAAACCGCACGGGATCTCCAGGCGCTCGCAGAAGAGCTCCGTTCGGTGAGTGCCTCCCTTGACCAGGAGAAAGAACAGCACCGTGAAACTGAAGAACGGTTGACCAGCGAGATCCGGGAACGCGATGCTCTCCTGCAATCGCTGCGCGGGGAGCACCAGACGGTCAATACCGCATTTGAAGAACACAAAAGTGCCCTCGCACAGTCCAGGACCGATCTCGAAGCAGTCATCGCCGTCCGTTCGGATCTTGAATCCCGCCTGGAGTCAGCCACCTTTAAAATCCATGACCTGGAATCGGAATTGCATGCGGTATTGTCTGCCAGTGCCGAGGCCGGCCAGCAGGTACGGGCTCTCACGGACGAGCTTGAACAGGCACATGCCGACCTTGATGAGAGCAGGGAACAGTACAAACGGATTGAAGAAGCAAGCCATGGTGAAGACCGGGAAAAAGAACTGGTTCTCTTGGAATTGCAGAACGCATCACGGGAACGGGAATCCCTGCAGCTGGCGCTTGCGAGCGAGAGACAGTTGCGCAGGGAAGCTGAATCCGAACAGGAACATCTCCTCAAAGCGCTCTCGTCTGCCAAAACCGAGGGGAAGAACAATGAATCCTCATTAACAGCAACCGTCCGTGAACTCTCGGCCGACCTCGAATCATCGCAGACAATCCGCCGGGATCTTGAAGAGCAGGTAGCCACACTGTCACGGGAAAAACAGCTGGCTGAAGATAAGATGTCCCGTCTTTCGGATGAGATTGACCAGGCACGGGCGGCACTTGCGGATGAATGGGAAGACCACATGAATGCGCAGGAGCGCCTTGATGTTGCCGTCCATGAAAAACAGGATCTGGAACAGTCATTACAGCAGTCCGGGGACCTGGAATCTGAAAAGGCAAAGAAACGGTCCCTTATTGTCAAGGGGCCGGATCTCCCCGTGATAACGGGAACGCCCGGCCAGTCCCTGCATGTTTATCCTGGCACGGGCGGTACAGAACCGCAGGTACCCCGTATAACCAATGTTGAAGACCTCTTCGAAGAGGAGGGATCCGCTGGCGAGCCCGAAACGGAGGATGTACCGGCGGTTTCGATTATCCGGGAGCCTTCTGACGATGACGAAACGGCAAATGATAGCCCCGATACCTTCAGCACCACGCCCCCGGGACATGGACCCGGAGAGCCTGGATACGAACCGGATGAAGAGGAAGAGAGTGAGGATGAACGTGGCGAGATTGCGGATGAAGAGCAACCCTCGCCGGAATCCGGCGAATATGGTACCGATATCCCCCCAGGCATCGCGTTCAACAGGGCACAGTGGTATGATATCCTGAAATGGGCGCATCATTCCGGGACCCTCACCCAGGAACAGCGGATGCAGATCGTGCGGATGGGACGGCTGATCCAGAAAGGCAGGAAACTCACTCATAAGCAGGAAGAGCAGGTCAGGGAGATGATCGTCCTCGTCAAGGAACAGGGCTACCGGTTTACCTGATAATTCACATAAATTCTTTTTTAAGTGCAGTATCCGGTTATTCTGCGGAGGGTATACTCATACCCCTGGGTACATTTATGTTTTTGTGGCGCATATCCATTCACAGTCTGTTAACAGGATGCAGGAATGAACCAGAACCGTAAAAAAAAGGGGACCGGGAAGACTCCCCGGGATAAGAAAAGTACCGTATCAGATTATTCCCTCTTCTTTGTCCTGAGCGGGGCTCTCGTCCTATCGGTCATTATTATCGGTGCTCTTATTTTCACATCCCCGGCGTGAATGTCCCGGCGGGGGCCGGTTGGCAGGAACCGGTTTTTAACCGTGTGTACCATTACCTTAAAAAAGAGGGATCTCGTTCTTTCAAGTTATTAAAAAAGGAAATGTGCCAGCATTTCCATAATCATGGTGTGCAGATGCTGGGGTCTCCACCGCCGGGCTGCCGGACCGTTCCGGGTTTTTCCCTGGTCCGGCAGGTCCGGTTCTTCATCCCCATGCGGGATGGGGAGGGGTGCACTCCTCCACATTCCCGATCACAGGGTTGAATCGATATCGCCAAGCAGTTTTTTGATATCGATCCAGATGATCAGCTCGTTGATCTCCTTCTCCTTGACCTTGATCTTGCGCTTGATGATCCCCAGGATCGAGGTGTCCTCCTTGCTGACGGATGCCGAGGTATAATCGACCTGGTTTCCCTCGAATGTCGATACGGATGTCACATCATCAACAAGGATACTGATCTTCGACTTGGCCATTTTTTCATCGAGAACAATGATCCGGGACGCCTCGAGAGACGTGCTGCTCTCTTCGGTAATGTTCAACCGGTGCTTGAGGTCGATGATCATGGTGATCTCACCCCGCAGGTCGATGATTCCCCTCACGTAGGAGGGGACATTGGGGAGTTTGGTGATTGTGGTATACTCGACAACCTCCTTGACATCGAAGAGATCGATGGCAAAGTGCTCGCTTCCCAGCACAAATTCTACAACCTGGATCGTTTCGGCCAGTTTCTCGGAAGGAACGGAAGTTTGTGCCGTTGCAACAGGTTCGCTTACCTTTGCTGTCATGGGCAATTCCCTCCCTTATTAGTCCACCTTGAATTTCCTGTTGGCTTCCATGGCCTGGACAGCAACGTCGTTGACGGTCTGGATCATCCGTGTGATCTCGTCAATTGCTGCCGCAGACTCTTCGGTTGCTGCAGCGGTGTCTCCGGACTCCTTGGCGGTTTCTTCGATCAGTTTTGCAACTTCATGTACACTTGCCGTGATCTCTTCGGTGGTTGCGGCCTGCTCTTCAGTGGCAGCTGCGACTTCGGAAGCACTGTTTGCAACCGCTTCGGCGGCATTCTGGATCTGGCGGAATGCCTCGACGGCCTGCTGGGATTCTTCGGAGCCCTTGTTGACAAGTGTCTTTGATAATTCCATGGCCTCAGTTGCCTTCTTGGTGGCAAGGTTGAGCTGCGTGATCATCTCCTCGATCTTCTCCGCGCTTGAACGGGACTCCTGGGCCAGTGACTTGACTTCCGATGCGACAACAGCAAAGCCCCTGCCATGCTCTCCCGCACGGGCCGCCTCGATCGCGGCGTTGAGGGCCAGCAGGTTTGTCTGGCTTGCGAGGTCACGGATCAGGACGATGATCTTGCCGATGTCGGTCATCTGCTTCTCGATATCCTTGACGATACCGTACACATTCTCTGACGACTTGGTGATCTCCGTCATGTCCTTGTTGACATTATCTGCAAGGAGTGCACCACTCTTCGCCGAGTCTTTCGCCTTGTTTGCCTGGGTGGAAACGCTCTCCATGCTCGAGGTGATTTCCTCGACTGCGGCGCTCATGTCCTGCATTGCCTTGGACATCTGCTCGATGCCCTCAGATGATTTCTGGGCATTTTCCGAGACGACACCGGCATTCTTGGCAATCTGGTTGACGCTCTTGGAAGCGTCTTCGACACTTTTTGCCGCATTGTCAGTTGTGACGGTCAGGTTTGTCATCTGCTTGTTGACATCACCGATGTTATTCTCGAGGCTGATGACAATCCCCCTCACGGCATCCCGGAGCTTGACGATATTATCATGCGCATCTTTGGTGTCTTCATCGGGTTTTAAAAGTTCCACACGGACGGTGAGATCACCAGCTGCCATCTTTGCATATGCCTGGGACAGGATCTCCACCTCTTCTGCCATGAACTTCCCGTTCTTGACGATCTTCGTGATTTCATTGTACGTGACATAGACGTATTTCACATTCCCCTTTTCATCCATGAGGGGGATGTTTGTCCTGTCAATGACGTGCGTCCCCGAAGGGGTTTCAAGGGTGCTCTCGCCATGCGATACCCTTTTTGTAGTAATAGCATCCTGGATGGACTGCCCTTTATCATCCAGGTACTTAATCATGTTCTGTGACCGGAGGTCGCTGATCCGGATAGCGAGCAGCCTGTCCTTGCTATACCCGACCATCTTGCAAAACGCCTCATTTACCATCAGCATTTTAAGATCGGCGTCGATAAGTACCTGGGAGAGCGGATTTCTCTCAAACATCTCGTTGAATTCGTTTAGTTCTACCATTGTCATCACCCGAGGTTGATTACCTTCTCTTTGTATACCTCATTCATTACTTCCCCAAGGCCGGTATACATGGCAGAGAGCCCGCAGAGGATCCCCTCAAAACCGGCGATGTGGATGATCGTCTCGTTGCCCAGTGCGTTGCCTACGACAAGCAGAAGGAAGAGCAGCACAAGGAGGCCGAAGACGACCTGGAGTGCCTTCGAGAGCCGGAACGTGATGACAAACATCACGAGCGAGAACAGCCCCCACAGCGCAAGGTACGATACGAGCGATACCTTGTCGAGTGCTCCCGTCCACCCGAGAGCCGGCATCAGCATCATGAACACCAGCACGATCCAGAAGAACCCGTACGATATAAACGCGAGCATACCAAACGTGTTGTTCTTCTTCCACTCCATGATCCCGGCAATGACCTGTGCAATGCCCCCGAAGAAGATGCCCATTGCAAAGACCACGGATCCCATTGCAAAGAATCCTGCATTGTGCAGGTTAAGGATGACAGTAGTCATCCCGAAAGCCAGCAGGCCCAGTACGCCCGGGTTTGCCGTTGTATCAGAAATTTTTATTATGTTCTTGAATACTTCGTCAACTGTTTCTGTCATGTTTCATTCACCACATTCCTCTGATTTCATTCATCTCATCCATACCCGTGGAGCGCAGCCAGACATACAGGAGCTGGGCCCGGCTGGCGTCGGAAGAAGTAGACCCGATCACGATCGGCATGTCACGCCAGAATCCCGCCGGGCTCCTCATCTTCAAATCGTTAGACATCATGACTGCTTCCTCCCCTTCCTACTCCCGTGTGCCCAGGTTTCGCAAGGCAAAGTACTCGTCCAGTTTTACCGATAACTGTGACAAGAGTTCCTTTTGATCATGCAACCCGTTCCGTTCACCTTTGCGGGAGGGGGAATATATCCCTGAATTCAATGCCTGTGTCGAGTGTTCCACCATTCTCATCTCCAAAGTTTTGCAACACAATCCTAATCTGCCAAGCATTTTGTTGGGATACACCCATTTTGCAATAATTTTTTTATAAAGGATTTTATTTGCTTTGCAGATATGCACGGCATATTCGATGCATTTATACCTTGAGCAGACGAACTCAGGTGTACAGAGACGGATATGGCAGAGAATCATGCAGAGATTATCCGTATCAGGGAATTACTGGCAACCCATCCTGACGGGATGAGTATAACGGAGATCTCCACGGTGCTGGCGATGAACCGTAATACTGTTGCCAAATACATGGATATTCTCCAGATCCAGGGAGCCGTTGACGGGCGCAAAAGGGGGACCTCAAAAGTCTATTACCAGTCCGAACGTCTCCCGGTCACCTCCCTGAGAAAAATCTGCACCCGCCCGTTTTTTGTCATCGACCATGAAGGAATGATCATCGACCAGAACCAGGACTTCTGCACTCTTGTGGCGATGACGGGAGACCAAGTATCCGGCCATCCCCTCGAAAACCTGCCTCTACGGTACCTGGACGGGATCCAGCCCGGTCAACTGGTACGGGCCGTACTGAAAGGAACTGAACAGCGGATCCGTGCCCAGGTACGGCAGGGAGAAAAAATCCAGTCGGTAATTCTCCTCATGGTCCCGGTGGTATTTGAGAACGGCAGGCCCGGGGTTTCCGTTATAGTCGATCTCGATAATCCGTCCGCAGATATCTCCCGGAAAGATACGACATCCCCGGACATCCTTGCACTGCTGGATGACGAGATGGAATATGTTGTCCGGCGTACTGCGGAAGGGATCACGCGGTACGTGAATGAGACCTATTGCCGTGCAGTGGGAAAGACCCGGGAAGAACTGATCGGCCGCCCTTTCAAGCCACTGATCTCCCCGGAAGATGCGGACCGGATCCAAATCCATCTCGCTGGTCTTTCTCTCAAATATCCCGTGGGTACGATCGAATACCGGGTCGTAATGGCGAACGGCGAACTGCGGTACCAGCGGTGGCAGGACCGGGCGCTCTTCAATTCGCGGGGGGAACTGGACACCATCAACTCGTTTGGCATCGACATCACCGAACAGGTCCTCACCGCACAGAAACTGAAAAAGACCCAGGAAACCCTTGAGGAGTCCATCGTCCACCGGACCGAGGAACTGCGCGGGATCAACCGCCAGCTCTATTCGGAAATTGCGCAACGGGAACGGATGGAGGAACAGCTCCTCCTTGCCCAGTTTGCCATGGACCGGGCAACGGACATGGTCTTCTGGATCGACCAGGATGCCCGGATCAGGTATGCAAACGATGTTGCCGCGGAGGGTCTGTTGTATTCCAGAATCGAGTTGCTGGACTGCCAGTTTGGCGATCTTGTCCCGTTTTATTCCCTGGAGGAATGGGACCTCCTCTGGCAGGACCTCAAGAACGGTCGGTCGGTCTCCCGTGAAACGTACCTGGTAAAAAAGGATGGCACAGGTATCCCTGTCGATGTCCGGCTCACCTACCTGGAGTTCCGGGGCAAGGAGATGGTCTACTGTTCGTCGCGTGACCTGTCAGAGCGCATCCGCATGGACCGGGCGCTCAAGGAAGCCAACAAGAAGATCAATGTCTATACCAGTATCGCCCGGCATGACATCCAGAACAAGATTACCATCGTGCTCGCGTATCTTGGGAGGATCAAAAAAGCCATGACTGATCCCGTGCTTCTCGAATATCTCAACCGGCAGGAACATGCCGTAAAAGCCATCCGGACCGAGATCAACATGACGCGGGACTTCAAGGACATGGGGCTCCGCTCCCCGGAATGGCAGAATCTCCCCGCGATCATTGCCGGAATCATAACCCCGTACGAACAGAAATCGGTCAGGATTGTATCGGACCTTCCGGAAGTGGAGATATTTGCCGACGCCCAGCTGGACCGGGTCTTTGACCGCCTTATGGAAAAAATGACCGGCACGGGTGAACCCCCCCGGGAAATACAGGTGAGCTACCAGATCAGGGACGGTGCCCTTATGATTATCTTCAATGACAACGGCCCCGGGTTCTCTGCTGAAGAAAAAGACCAGCTCTTTGATATCCAGAACGATGGTTCCGGAAACCGGGGCCTGTTCATTGCCCGGGAAATCCTGTCCCTGACCGATATCACGCTCTCAGAGACCGGTGAACCCGGAACCAGTGCACGGTTTGAGATACAGGTTCCGGAGACTTACTATCGCTTTTTGCAGGAAACGCAAATCTAATTCCTTTATCTTGATCTTTTTTATGCAAATCTTTTTTATCTACCTGATGTATATCCCTGATAAAAAGGACAATGCATAAATACGACCGTCCTGTAACAAAATACTGTATAAGAGGGTAATTACCATGCCACGGATTCTTCTTGTCGATGATGACCGGGACATTCTTGATATTATGCGTCTCGATCTCGAAGATGACCCGGAGAACTCGGTAGATATCACGAATGCCGCTGCAGAGGCGATCGAGAAAGTCAGAAAGCAGCTGTATGACGTGATCATATCAGACTGGCGCATGCCCGGCATGACTGGTACTGACCTTGTCAGGAAACTGCGTAACGACGGGTGTTCATCCTATATTATCCTCTATTCCGGTTATACCATGAATACCGACATACGAACTGCGCTTGACTGTGGAGCTGACTATTATCTCCACCGGGGCGGCGATCCGGACCAGGAATTTGCCGAGCTCCGCCGTGTTATCTGGTCAATAACAAAAAAGAAGACCTGATCACTCCCGGTTGCCGGCATCTCCCGATCTCCCGGTATAAACCTTTTTGTAAGCCCGGGTGTTCAACCCGGGAGAATATTTCCTGTTTCCGCTCGTTTCCCGGATGAACGAGCCGGAATTAAAAAGTGTGATGTTAATCCGTGGAAACCGGGTTTTTTCTGCCGGTATAATACCGGAACGATACCCGCAGCAGGAACCCGATCACGAGTACGGATGCCGATGCAACGATGATCGTTGCCCACTGGAACAGAGAGAGCGGGACCGTTGAGAAGATCTTGCCGCCGAACTGGACCAGTGCGATCTGGAGGACAAGGACCATCCCCATGATGACAAAGAACATCGGGTTGCCTTTGAAAAATGGCGGCATCTTCCCGTCAAGGGCCCGGCAGTTGATCCCGTTCCAGATCGCGGCGACAATGAACGCGGAGAAGAAGACCGTGGTGATCTCTTCCGGTGTCGAGCCGCCCAGAAAGCCGGTCGCCATCTGGAGGATCCCGGCAATGATCAGGAATGCGCCGGTTACGATGATCGAGAGCCACATGAACGGCGTGATGATCGTTGTGTCCTGCGGGATCGGCTGCCGTTTCAGGAGTCCCGCATGGGGGGCTTCGGAGCAGAGCGCGAACGCGGCGAGGGTGTCCATGATGATGTTGATCCAGAGGATCTGGATGATGGTGAACGGTTCCGGGAGCCCGATGAGCGGCGCGATGAAGACGAGGATGCAGGCGCAGAAATTAATGGTCAGCTGGAAGAGGAGGAACCGCTGGATGTTCTCGTAGAGCGACCGGCCCCACCAGACGGCCTGCGTGATGGAGGCAAACGAGTCGTCGAGTAGGATGATGTCGCTTGCCTCCCGTGCCACTTCGGTTCCGGCAATGCCCATGGCAAAACCCACGTTCGCGTGCTTGAGGGCCGGCGCATCGTTGGTCCCGTCGCCGGTCACAGCGACCACGTCGCCGGACTTCTGGAGCGCCTGCACGAGGAGCAGTTTGTCCATGGGCTCGGCCCGGGCCATGATATCGAGGTCACGGGCAGCAGTCACCTGCTCTTCCGGTGACAGTGCCCGGAAGGCCGGGCCCGGCATGACCGTCCCGCCTTTGTGGATCCCCGATTCCTGTGCAATGGCACGGGCAGTCTCCGGGTTGTCCCCGGTCACCATCCGCACCCGGATGCCCGCCTTCTGGCAGGTGGCAACCGACTCGCCGATGTTGTCCCGGAGCTGGTCGCGGATGCCGACATACCCGTCCCACACAAGAGCGGTCTCACTGTCGTCGGCATTGACAATCTCTTTGTGGGCAAAGGCAAGTGTCCGCATTGCCCGCGATGCAAGTGCCATGATCCCGTCGAGTTCCGGTGTTTCGGTGCAGAGCATTGCAAGGATCTCCGGCGCACCTTTCACAAGGAGGAATGGTTTTCCCTGGATGATGACGACCGTTGACATCCGTTTCCGGTTCCCGTCGAAGAGGAACTGCCTGGTCTCGTGCATCTCCGCCCGGATATTGGCATAATCGAGGCCGTACTCCTTCAGCCAGCGGAGGAGCGCCCCTTCCGTTGAGTTCCCGATCACGGTGGTCTTCTCCCCGTGGATGTCAAGGTATGCGGTCCCGTTCACGGCAGCGTTGATGGTGATCCACTCAACAGGTGTCCGGGGGATTGAATCCGGCATCGTTGGGTTGCCGGCCGATGATGCAGCAACGAGCATCTGGTTTTTGGTGAGCGTGCCGGTCTTGTCGGTGCAGATGGTGGTAGCCGACCCGATCGTCTCGCAGGCGATCAGGCGCCGCACAAGGCAGTTTGCCCGGGTCATCTTCCGCATGGCAAGAGAGAGCGAGAGGGCCACGCTCATCGGAAGCCCTTCGGGGACCGCCGCGACCACGATAACGACCGCGAGCATGAAATAGTGGAGGATATTGTTGGCGGTATCGATGTTGAGGCCGCTCACTTCACCTGTAAGAAAACCGCGGATGAACAGCGTGCTGCAGATCAGGATCGCCATCGCGTACCCGAACTTACTGATCACCCCGGCCAGTTCCCCGAGTTTCCGTTCGAGTGGCGTCGGGGTGGCATGGTCGATGCCGAGCGAGGCGGCGATCAGGCCCATCTGTGCGGAGTCGCCCACCGCGGCTGCAATCATCCGGCCTTTCCCGGCAGTCACATACGTGCCTTTCAGGAGGCGCTCGCTCTCGTCCTTCCGGACCGGTTCGCTCTCTCCGGTAAAGGCAGACTCATCTGCAACGAGCCCGTCCGAAGAGAGGATCCACCCGTCGGCGGGGACCGCATCCCCGGCCTCCAGCAGGACCAGGTCGCCGACCACGATGTCCCGCGAGGACACATTCACCGGGTGGCCGTCCCTGACCACTTTTACCACCATCTCGTCCCGGTGCGCATTCAGGACATCGAACTCCCTGCTGCTCCGGTATTCATTGAAGAAGGCGATCCCGGTTGAGAGGAGGATTGCAGCAATGATCCCGAGCGTGTCCAAAAGACCGCTGCCCCTGACAATGGATACCGCCATGGATATGGCAACCGCGAAGAGCAGGATCCTGATGATCGGGTCGTCGAACTTTTCCAGGTACTGCTTCCAGAATGGTTCCCGTACCGGGGGTGTCATCATGTTGGCGCCGTACCGGGTACGCATCTCCCCGACACGGCCGGAGGAAAGGCCGGAGGTACCAACCAGAACTTCTATTTTTTCTAAGGGGATCAGCGGGTCTTCTTTCATGGGGAATTCTCTTCTGTACTTATCAGGTATATTGGTGAGGTTCGTCTAAAAGAATGTGGGTATTTACCGGGACTTATGCCCCGTGCGGTGTTCCCCGTTATATCCGCCCGGTCCTGCGCAGCCAGAATCCGGTGCCGATATACCCGGCACATGCCAGCAGGACACCTGCGATACTGGCCAGAATAAATCCTGCATCGCCGGCAGCCAGTGCCTGCAGTTCCACGATGATCAGGCAGGCAACCACGCAGAGAAAAACCACGGTCGCCATGAAGAGTGCGAGGATGATCTTCATCCCGTACTGAATGATATCATCCATCGTGTATCACGCACCTCACCTGCTTCGCGCAGCGTTTCATTCCAGGTACCCCGCCAGCACATCGTCATAGAGCCGGCGCACGTTCTCATCCGTTACCGGCACTTCCGGGAATCCCCTGAACCCGTCTGCGATCCGGAGGTCGTTTGCGAGGTCCAGCCGGTGCTGCTCCTGTGCATGGAACCAGCCGTTTTGTTCGTAATAGTCCGCAAGGTACTCCTGCTCCGGCTGTCCCGGTGTCGGGATGAGCAGGGCACGGTGCTTGTTCAGTTCGGCCAGTTCCATCATGGTGGTGTATCCCGACCGGCAGATGATGCACGTTGCCCGGTTCATCAGGACCTCCTTCTCTTCCGTTGACGCGTACGACAGGACCCTGCACCGATCAGCGTGCCCCGTCCCCCCGGCAGCCCGTGGGCTTCCGAGGAGAATGGTAACAGACCCCGGGAGATCGGCAGCAGCCGGCAGCAGGATCTTCTCCAGTTCGGTCCGCTGGGGTTCCGGCCCGGAGATGATTATCAGGTAATCGAGGTCCTGTCCGACTTCGCGCCTGCGGGTACTGGTCAGGATACCGGCATAATAGGTACGGGAACGGGTGATGTCCGATTCTCCCCGGGACAGTTTCCCGGCAAGCGAGAGCGGTCCGGGTGGATTGTCCGGCACGATGATCCGGTTGAATTTTTCATGGAGGTGCCCGTTGAGCCATGCGATTGCAAGTTCCAGCGGCCATGCAATCAGGGGGAGGTGGTAATGAAGCTGGTGGGTGATGAAGAGGGAGGGGATCGTGTCGGAGTATACACCGAGCCGGTTGTCGCTGATGATGAGGTCGTACGTGTCTTCCCTGAGGATCGCGGCAAGGTTCCGGCGTTCCTCTGCAATCCCCTTGAGAAGGAGCGGGGATGACGCAACAAACCGGGCCAGGAAGAAATTGTTCGCGCTGAGCGGGACGGAATAATCCGGGAAGTCGCGGAAGGTGCATGACGGGAACTCCTGTTCCAGTACGGAGAGGGCATTCCCGTGCCCCGCGATCGTGACGTCATGGCCGCGGGCAAGGAGCGTCCGGATGACCGGGATGTCCCGGGTGGCATGCCCAAGTCCCCAGTTCAGTGGCGATACCAGTACGTGTCCCATCCCGTGCTCCCCTTAGTATGAAACTATTCTTCGGCAATCGTATTGAATGGTGCTGCCGGAACGGATGCAGGGAAAAAAAGGAATGCCGCTATGTCACCACGGCCCGCCGGAACCTCCACCATGCGAGCGTGAACATGATGGCGGAGAAGAGCACAAGCCCCAGGAACGAGAGGAGGACCTCCCCCGGGGTGAAGAGATAGTGCTGGCCGAGTGCGTAGAAATCAGGGCCGATCGCGAAGTACCGGATCCCGTTGATGAGCATCGTCATCGGGTTGTAAGCCGAGATGATCCTGAGGGCCTCCGGGAAGGTGTCGATCGGGTACAAGGCGTTGCTTGCAAAGAAGATCGGCATGGTCAGGAGCGTCATCACGCCCTGGAGCCCTTCGGGACTCTCCATCGAGATTGCGATCGCGGCGGACAGGAAGAGGAAACCGAGAGCGAACATGGCGACAAACGCGAGGACGCCAAGGACGCCGATAACGATTTGCACGGGCGTGTAACCGGCAAAGAACGCAGCGCCGATCAGGATGCCGAAGGCCATGATGATGATCGCCTGGATGAACGACTTGGTCACGCCGGACATGGCGATGCCGACAATGATATGGTTTCGGTTCACCGGGCTTGCAAGGATCTCCCGCATCAGCCCCCAGTTCTTGTCGAACAGGATCACGATCCCGGAGAAGAGGCTGGTAAAAAGGGTCGTCATCGCGATGATGCCCGCGCCCATGAACGTGAGGTACCCGACAGCATACGCCCCCTCGGGCACCGGCATGCCAGCCATCAGCCGGTCGAAGTTGCTCGACATGGCAATGCCGAAGAACGCGAGCCAGAGTGCCGGCTGGAGGAGCGATGAGATGAGCAGCGTCTTGAACCGGAAGAACCGGATCATATCGCGCCAGTAGACCGTCAGGAAGCCGTACCCCATGTTATCTCCCTCCCCGGAGGAATATCTGGCGTGCAGGCGCCTGTCCTTCGTCACGGAGTTCGCTGCCCGTATAGAAAACGAACACATCGTCCATGGTGGGTTTTTTTAAGTTGATGGTGGAGATCTCGATCCCCGCGTTGCGGAGCGTATCGATGATGCCCGGCAGCACTTTTGTCCCGTCTTCGTTCACCATGAGGGCGATCCTGTTGCCCTTGGCCGTGATCTCCCGGACCGACGGTACCTGTTCAAGCAGTTTCATCGCGTTCCCGTTATTGTCGGTATCAAGGTAGATCAGGTCCCGGCCAAGGGTGTTTTTCAGTTCATCCGATGTTCCCGAGATGATGATCTTCCCGTGGTCGATGATGCTGATCCGGTCCGAGAGCTGGTCCGCCTCGTCCATGTAATGGGTGGTCAGGAAGATGGTCGTGCCTTCGCGGTTCACATTTTTGATGTACTCCCACATCCGCATCCGGGTCTGCGGGTCGAGGCCGATGGTCGGCTCATCAAGAAAGAGGACTTTAGGCCGGGTCATCAGCCCGCGTGCAATCTCGAGCCGCCGCTTCATGCCGCCGCTCAGTCTCTTGGAGAGTTCGTTCCGTTTTGCTTCGAGCTGGACGAGTATGAGCAACTCGTCGATCCGTTCCCGGCGCTCCTTCACCGGCATGTCATACAGCCTGCCGTGGAACTCCAATAGTTCCCAGACCGTCATGTCCCGGTCCAGCGTGATGTCCTGGAAGACGATCCCGATGGATTCCCGGACCTTCTGGGCATCGGTGGTCACGTCATAGCCGGCAATCGTCGCTGTTCCTTTCTGGAGCGAGAGGAGCGTGATTAGGATATTGATGGCCGTGCTCTTGCCGGCACCGTTGGGCCCGAGGAACGAGAAGATCTCTCCTTTTTTCACGGTGAAACTGATCCCGTCAACGGCCCTGAAATCACCGTACAGGTGTTCGAGATTCTCCACGCGGATGATTGTGTCATCGCTGCCGGGACCCGGTTGTTCCATACCGGAGATATTCCGGGTAGTAATACATGAAACCAGTGATCGTACCCTGCATGAGCCCCTCCCTTCGCGCCATGAAGAGCGGCGCTATCATTATTGGTTCACCCGGCCAACGTCACGATCGGGACCCTTTATGTTTTCCCGTCACACTGAAACCGGTTACCGCGAATCACTGCCCGGCATCACGCAGAAGACCCTTGTCTCCGGGAAGAACACCCTGATGGCCGAGTTCCGGCTGGACAGGGGAACCGAGCTCCCGCGGCATGCCCATCCCCACGAGCAGACAGGGTATCTCGTCTCGGGACACATGACCCTCCGGATCCAGCATGAGGAATCGGAGATCCGGCCGGGCGACAGCTGGAATATCCCCGGGAATGTCGGGCATTCGGCAATAATCCATGAAGATTCGGTGGCAATCGAGGTTTTTTACCCGGTCAGGGAAGAATACCTGCTGTAAACACCAAAAAAGAATTTACTCCTCATTCTTCTTCCGGCCGGTCATGAGGAAGACGGTAAATGGCCGTACCTCCCCGGAGGGGGACTCCTTGTCCACGATGGCGGCGGTCCGGTTGCGGATCTGCGTGAACCCCGCGGCTTCGAAATATTTCTTCATGGTGCAGCGGTCGAACCCGTTATGGAATACACCCTCCGGTGTGTCGTGGAACTTTCCGTTGTCGCTGTCAAGGTCAGCGATGGCGAGAGCGCCGGAAGGTTTCAGGACCTGTGCAAGGATCTCAAGGACGCGGCGCACGTCCCGGATGTGGTGGAGGGTCATGCTGCTGACTACGAGATTATAGTGCCCTTCCGGCACCATGCCCTGTTCCAGGTCAATGTTCCGGACCGTTACATTCGTGAGCCCCTGCGTCCTGATCTTCTCTTCAAGCACGGTGAGCATGCCCTGCGAGCTGTCGATGCCCGTGATGCTCCTGACGAGCGGCTGGATCTGAAGGGTGAGGAGGCCTGTACCGCACCCGAAGTCCAGCACGTCCATCTCCGGTGAAAGCCCGATGGTCTCGCAGATCGCCCGGGAAACGTCGTTTGCCAGTTTCAGCCGGCGCGTTTTGTCATCCCATGTTGCAGCTGCAGTGTCGAAGTTGCGCTTCTCCCCGTTCACTGCGTTCACGGAGTCGAAGTTACGCTTTTCACTGGTCATCAGAGTCACCTGAGTGTATGCCGGAGTGGGTGAAAAATCAAATGGATCTCAACGATCTGCTGAAATCCATAGAAGATGCCCATAACTCAACTCTCTCAGTGTGATGAACGCCGCCGCCCCCGGAGGGGCGCCCCCGCGGCGGTTCAAGAACTAATTAGAAATGAGAACACTCACTACCCCGCCGTGATTCGAAGAATCTGAAGGTTCTTCTCAATTTCGGGATTCTGATAAACCCCCCAATCCCCGCGAGGGGCCCTGAGGCGGGGAGCCATCGTAAATTCAAATATTTTTCCATTTTCTGTTTACATCGTAAACTCGATCGTTATACTGGTTTCAAATTTTTCGAATATTTTCGTTTATCCCGATTAACCCAATCATCCCGTTCTCCGGCCCTATAAATTCAATCCTGAACCCGGCCTGCTCCATCATCTCCCTCACCAATGCCGGCGCCAGCCGGAGTTTTGCATATTCACTTGCTGACCGTTTCCATTTTCCCGACAGTTGGGAATAGATAATATCCGTCACTCGGACATGTTCCCGCAGGTATTCGAGCCGGCAGAGGAAGATCCGTTTGCCATCCTTCCGCACAGGGACAATCACCACGGATCCGTCCGGTTCTCCGGAATAATCCCGGAACGACAGGATGAGTTTTCCTCCCGGCATAAGTTCCACGTGACACTGCCGGATCAACCTGCAAACAGAATCAAGGTCCGGCAGGTGCGTAAGCGTATCCCCCATGCAGGTGATAAGTTCCGGCCTGCGTCCCGTCCAGATCGGAAAGTCAAGTAAATCTCCGGCAATCATTTCTATGCCCGGACCCGGTATCCGGCCCCGGAGCTCGTCCAGCAGCGGCTGGCAGATGTCCACGGCAGTGACGTGGAAGCCGGTTTCCGCAAGGGGGATGGACGCAAAGCCGCACCCCGCACCGAGATCAATTGCCGTCCCGCTGAATATGGGCAGGATGCGATGTGCAGAAAAAAACTGCCGGCTCCGGACCGTGTTTGCGTCAAATCCCCCGGCCATCCAGAGGTAATGCCCGGCAAGGAACCGGTCATAATGGGCCTTTGCTTCAGGGACGGGGGGCGGCATTGTTATGGATCGTTTGCCTTCCTGCTATACTTATTTGACGTGCGGCAACCAAGTATACGCCAATGGTTCCCGAGCCCGAATTCCGGTACAAGCAGTGCCTTATCATACGAAACGATGTCAAGATGAGCTGCGGCAAGCGGTGCGCACAGGCCGGGCACGCCGCGATCGGCGCCTTCAATGGTGCGGACAAGTCCCTGCAGAAGGCATGGCTCACCGAGGGGCAGAAGAAGGTCGTCCTCAAGGCAAACGACGAGCGGACGCTGTTTGAACTCAAAGTCCTTGCCGAACGGAACGGCATCTCCACGTCCCTGATCCAGGACGCCGGCATGACCGAGATCCCGCCGGGCACGATCACCGCACTCGGCCTTGGCCCGGCAAAGAGCGAGGACCTCGACAAGATCACCGGCTCGCTCACCCTCTTATGAAACAGAGCACCTACCCGCTTGAATGCGACCTCGGCATGCGGTACTATGCGAGCGATGCCGAAGGGATCGGTGGCAGGCTCCGGGCGGCTCCCGAGGATTTTATTGTCGAGGAGATCCCTCCTGAAGGCAAGGGAGGGACAACCGGCCCGTACCTCATCTGCACCCTGGAAAAGACCAACTGGGAACTCCAGCACGCGGTAAAAGAGATCGCAAAACGGCTCGGCATCAGCCACCGGCGCATCGGCTGGGCCGGCACCAAGGACCGGAACGCGATCACGAAGCAGTGGATCTCGATCTACGATGTCACCGCGGAACAGGTGGCCGCTGTCCGTTTAAAGGACATTGTCCTTGAGCCGGTGCGGAACGCGAACGAAGCCCTGTCCCTTGGCGACCTGCTGGGAAACCGGTTCGACCTTGTCATACGGGACACTGAAGAGACGGACTTCGTGACGCGGGTGGATGCGATCACAAAGACCGTTCGGGAAGGCGTGCCGAACTATTTCGGCCTCCAGCGTTTCGGCGCGATCCGCCCGGTCACCCACACGGTCGGGGAATGGATCCTCCGGGACAATTACGAACAGGCCGTCCTCACCTACATCGGGCTCCCGTTCCCTTCGGAAAATGAGAATACGGCGGCAACCCGCAGGGCGTTCCTCGAAAGTCGCGACCCGGCACCGGCGCTCCGGGACTTCCCGGTCCAGATGAACTACGAGCGGGCGATGCTGCAGTACCTCCACAACCACCCGGGCGACTACGCGGGAGCCCTCCGCGAACTGCCGCCCAAGCTCCTCTCCATGTTCATATCCGCGTTCCAGTCATGGCTCTTCAACTGCGCCCTGAGCCAGCGGTTCGATGACGGCCACCAGCTCACCGTGCCCGTCCCGGGCGACCACCTGGTCTTTCTTAACGGGCGGACCGATACGGTGACAGCGGCAAATGTGACCGCCGCGGCCATGCACATAACGCGGGGCCGGTGCAGCATCGCGTTCTTCATGCCCGGAAAAGAGAAAGCCGGCGGGGCGGGTCCGGCCGAACCGGTGATGGATGCCCTTCTTGCGGAGCGTGGGATCACCCCGGACGACTTTTACCGGGCCTCACGGTTTGTCGGGACAAAATTCGAGGGAGCGTTCCGCCCGATCTCGCTCAGGGCAGAACTGGAATCAACCGTTGCAGAAACCAGTGTGCGGCTGAAATTTACCCTGCCGCCCGGCCACTACGCGACAACCGTGTGCCGCGAATTCATGAAGGCAGACCCGGTCAGGATGATCTAGACCGGGACGCTGCAAGCTCTTTTGCGCCTTCAATCGCGTTGTTGAGGTTCCCGAGTTCGTCAACGATATTCATCGTGAGTGCATCGGCGCCACGGATCACCCTGCCGTCCTCGATATCCGAGCGCGAGATCGCCCGCTGGGTGGTCACGTCCGTGATGAAATTCTCGAAACTGTCCTTTACGATCTTCTCCGCATACGCCGTCTCTTCGTCGGTCAGCGGGCGGGAGGTAGAGCCCATGTCTTTCTTGCTGCCGGACTTCACCACGCTGATATTATACCCCTCGCTTTTCATCCAGCCGCTGATGTCGGAGAACTGCCAGATGACCCCGACACCGGCCGTGAACGTATCCGGGTTCGCATAGATCCTGTCGGCATGGGCGCTCACGTAATACGCTGCCGATGTGGCGATGTCCCCCATCGAGACGACAACCGGTTTTTTTGTCTTTGCGTATTCGAGGTCGCCGATAATTTCCTGTGCCGCGGCCGGGGTGCCGCCGGGGCTGTCCACCCTGATCACGATCGCTTCTACCAGCGGGTCATCAGCGGCATCGCGCAACTGTTTCCCGATTACTTCGCTGCCGATTGTCTCGCCGTCCGAGACATCCCCCGTCTGCATCGCCCCTTCCATACGGATGACGGTCACTCCCTGGGTGTCCGAGTGGGTCATGTAATACGTGGCGAGCATCAGCCCGGCAACGAGGAGCAGCCCGGCAGCAATTCCCAGGGCGAGTTTCAGCGTTGAATGCGGTTTTTTACCGGCAGTTGTGGTCTGTTCTTCGAAAATGTCCATTGTTCCTCACTGAGTGTAGAGCACATCGAATTCCGAGACAAGATTGCTCCCGCACATATAGTATTTTTTCAGGTTGAGCCGGATCATCTCGTTCTCGTTATCGATGTGCATGCCGCCGACAAGGGACGGGGTGTCGGACCCGCCGACAATGAAGGGGAGGTGGATGAGACGGATCTCGTCCACGAGCCGGTCGTGCAGCATGTGCCAGTTCAGGGTCGGCCCGCCTTCGATCATGAGCTTCTTCACGCCGAATTTTTCCCGGAGAATCTTCATGAGCAGCGGGAGTTCGACATGGTTTTTCCCGGCAACGATCACGTGGGCGCCTTTCTTTTTGATCGCCTCGACCCGGTCTTTGGGAGCGGCTTCCGAAACAGCGATGGCCGTTGGGGCGTCGGGGCCCAGCACATTTGCATCGAGCGGGAGATCGGCCATACTGCACGGGATCACCCGGAGCGGGCTCTTTCCCTCGATGTACCTGACCGTGAGGTACGAGTTGTCGATCCGGATCGTATTGGCCCCGACCATGATCGCATCGTATTCTGCCCGCGTCTCGTGGAGCAGGATCTCGGTCTCGTGCGCCATGTATTTCATCAGGATCTTTGAGGATGCCCCTTTCTTGAGCGTAAGTTTGCCATCCGCCGTGATCTCCGACATCATGAGCACGTGCGGACGGTCTGAAGTAGTGGTCATGTGAGCCTCTTTTCTCCGGAATAATAGGGTGGCAAATATAAATAACGTGGCGATAGCGGCGGACCAAAACCCCTCCAGCATGGCAGATCAACGCCGGATGAGCAACTATTAATTGTTGATCTGCGCATGAATTTAAGTTATGAATATTACTGCACTCCGGCCAAGGTTCATCGGGTATCTTGAGCCGGTGGCAGATGTCTTTGTCCGGCTCCGGATCACGCCCAACCAGATCTCGCTGCTCTCGCTCGCTGCCGGTATCGTCTGCGCGGTCCTTTTCTTCCAGCGCCAGTTCCTGCCAGGTGCGTTCTTCCTCCTCCTCTCCGCGGTGTTCGACCTCATTGACGGGAGTGTTGCACGGAAGACCGGCGCCCACACCAACTTCGGTGCGGTCTTTGACTGGATCGTGGACAAGTATGTCGATGCGCTGGTCATTCTCGGCATCGGCCTCTCCGGGATCCAGATCGTCAGCCAGTTTTATCCCGTTCCCCCGGTGGCAGATTTTTGTATTGTCGCGCTCGCCATCATCGGCTCGCTGATGAACACGTTTATCAAACCGGTCGTCTACGCGGAGATCGGGTACCGGGAAAAAGTCGAAGGAAAGATCGACGACCCCCTCGAGGGGGTCGGGTTCTTCGGCCGGCCGGAGACGTTTGTTGTTTTAATTACCGGCGGAGTATTCGGGATTATCTGGGCAGCGGTGATCATTATTGCCGTCTGCACGAACCTTTCTGCGCTGCAGCGGATTATCTACCTTTACCGAACGCTTTCCTGATCTCGCCGGTATACATCTGGTACAACTCGTCGGCGAACTTCCCGAGCCGGGGGATCAGCGTAAAGAGCCAGTACGCCAGCATGACCAGGATCACGAGCGCCAGCAGTTCCATGATCACGTTGTGCGCCCAGAAGAAACTCTCGTACCCGGGTTCGCCGTTGCTTGCGATATCCGGGTAATACGGGAACCACTGGTCCGTGTATGCCATGATCACAAAGGCGTTCCGGAGCAGGTTGAGGAAATAGATGGGCAGCACGATGATGAGGAAGGCATAGCACTTCTGCCGTACTGTTGTCGGGACTGCCGCGGCCACACCCAGCAGGATCGCGATGCTCTGGATGCCGGTACACCCAAGGACGATCTGGACGCTGTACCCGTTGCGGGTGATCGTGTCGCGGAGCAGGTCCCCGCATGCGGCCGGGTCCATCGCCCGTTCGGTGGCCACGTTCATGCAGGTGAGCGAGACCGTGTAGTTGAGGGCTTCGAGTATCCAGATGACCTGCCCGACAACCATGGAGATGAGCTGGTCCCCGAGCCAGGCAAAGAGGGGCACCTGCGTGAACCCGAACGGGGCGTAGATGAGGAACGCGACTGCCGCCGCCCTTGATATGTTGATCGCCCGTTCATCGTTAATAAGGAGGTATTTTATGGTGATCGCGAGGAATGGCACGGACATTGCCGCGATCAGGGGATACATGAAATTGTATTCCTTAAAAAATTCCGGCAGCTCGGCAAACAGGGTCAGGACAATGAATATCCACCCGGTGATAGCTGCATACTTCCGATGTCGACCGGGTATGAGGAATGCCAGAAATCCGGCACAGGATAAAAGGACCAGATACTCGATCATTAGTAAATTATCCACGCAGTACCAAAAAAAGGATTCTGAAGTGCCGGTTTTTTTTCAGGTCTCCGTGGTCCGTTCCGGACCCGGCCGGAACCATTGCGAATCTGGAAATCATGAGCTGCATTACACGAGAGTTAATCTTCTATAGTGACCCATGTAATGCACATGTTTTGTCCTGAATGTAAGACTCTTATGATGTCGTCCGGAGGTCAGCTGAAGTGCCGTAAGTGCGGTTATATCAGGAAGATCGACAGCAACGACCAGATGACAATGAGGAAGGAGCGCACGGAGAACGAGATTACCATCGTGGACGATGAAGATACCAACATCAAGACCATGCCCACGATCCAGATCAAGTGCCCCAAGTGCGAGAACAACCTTGCAATCTGGTGGCTCCGCCAGCTCCGCGCTGCTGATGAAAGCGAGGTCCGTTTCTTCCGCTGCACGGAATGCAGTCACACCTGGCGCCAGTACGATTAGATACCAATCATACGTTTACCCATTCGATATATTCAGAAAATCAATAACCAGCCAGCAAACTACAATCCATTGACAACATTTTTCTCAAGAATTTTTCTTGGTAATTCCCTGCCGCCCGGCCGATTGCGGGGGTCCTGAACAATTATTTCCGGTAACCATTTTTTTTACGATAATTCAGATTTGGCAACGTGTGTAACATTTGACCTTGTCATCACAACTTGTCAGGCCGGATGGTCCTGCTGTACCTTTTTGGATACAATGGCTATGGCCGAGGTGGGATCCGGATTAAAAAAAGAGTACGGGATTCATTCCCGATTCCGTTTCAGACTGCCTTGACCTGCACGACTTCCGGCTTGGGCAGGTAGGGGATGATGGAGGCAGCGAGTTTTGCGATGTCCATGGACTGGAGCACGACCTTTCCCGGGCCGGTCAGGGTAGTGACGAACAGCCCCTCCCCGCCAAAGATCGCGGTCGTGATCCCGCCGACAAGCGCGATATCGTAACTCACCGAGTGGTCGAACCCGACAACGAGCCCGGTCTGCACCTTGACGACCTCGCCGGGTTTCAGGGTCATCTCGATGATGTCCCCGCAGCAGTGGAGGAAGACGGTGCCCTGCCCGGTCATGCGCTGGAGGATGAAGCCTTCCCCGCCAAAGAGCCCTGCACGGATCTTATTCGTGAGCGCGATCTCGAGGTCCACGCCATCATCGCAGCAGAGGAACGACTCCTTGCTGGCGATGAAATCCTTGTCCGGGCTGACCGTCACCGGGAAAATTTTCCCCGGCATGGTCCCGGCAAAGGAGACGAACCCGGCCGTGTCGCCCGCGGTGAACCGGGTGAGGAAGATGCTCTCGCCCGTGACAGCGCGTTTCAGGCCGGAGATGATGCCGCCCTTGAGCTGGCTCTCCATCGTGAACGACCCGGTCATGTTCACCATCGATCCGGCTTCGGCAAAGATCCCTTCCCCAGGCTGGAGGTCGATCTTCACCATCTGCAGGTTGTTGCCAATGATCTCGTGCTTCATAATATTCCTGTTTGATATTCCGTCAGAAAAGTACAAATGTGTTTGGGAGCGTGAGCCGGGATATTTTTATTGCGGGACGGGAGCAGGAACGAATGAGGGTATCCGCAAAGGAGCCTGGTGAATAGCGCAGCAGAGGATTGCGTACCCGTCAGGATATTGACCGCATGCAGGAAAACCATTAAAAGAATTTCAGGTACAATCAGAGATATGCGCAATACTCCTTTCATCGCACTCCTGTTTGTCGTATGCATGCTGGCGGTTGCCGCTGGATGCACCAGCCAGCAGGGCAGCAAGACCGTTGTGACTCCCGCGGTCACCATTGCGGTCCCTGACAACGATGCCTCGCAAAAAGCGTTCCTCTCCATGCCCCAGGCACCGCTCAATGAGACTGAGACTACGGATATCCTCTACCTGCAGGAAGCAGAAAAATTCGATCACGATCTCAATACCGCGCTCTACGGCATGCACAGCGACATCCCGGTCTTCCTGCACATCGCCAATGCATCCGGGGTCTACATGGCGATCGACAACGTGATCCTCCAGCGGTACGGTATCCCCTCACCGGAGAACGAGGCTGCCGGAGTCTTTACGAACCAGAAACTCCAGCAGATGTATACGGCAGATATCAACAGCGGTTACGCATCCGCTACCACTGCGCTGACGTCAAGCGCCACGTTCGAGGACATGCACATCGCAGACCTCCAGGGTGCCATGGGGCGTACTGACAACAGCGACCTGCAGTTCATCTACCGGCAGCAGCTTGCGTCCGCCCGTAATAATCTCCGGTTGCTCAACCAGTGGATCACCGCGTACGGCGGGACGTACACGCCAACGTACATCACGCAGGCATCCTACAATGAAATTATCAGCACACCGATGGAACAGATCCCGGTGCAGTAATTTTTTTTGAAATTTTTTTTTTAATTTTGCCGCCCGGAACTTTTTTTAATTTTTCTGGAGTCAGAAAAAAAAGAATTTGCGAGGGCTTACGCGTGCAATGCCGGGACTGTTTGCGCCAGGCACTTGCCCTGACCCGTGGTCTTTCAACATCTTTAAACGCCGGCCGTGCTCCACTATAATCATGGAATTAGGGGATCTGTTCCTGCAGGTCATCGAACGATATCATCATATCCTCATTGAAGCTGACGGATCAGAACCAGGATCGACACCCGGGTTTCCTGACATCACGATCAACCAGTATTTTTACCTGCAGGCGGTCCAGCGCAATGAGAATATCACGCTGACCGAACTTGCACGTATCATCGGGGTCTCCAAGCCATCGGCCACGGCAGCAATCACCAAGTTGATCAGTGACAACTTTGTGATCCGTACTCAGTCCAAAGTCGACCAGAGAAAATTCCACCTCTCCCTTTCAGAGATGGGACAGGCAGTTTTCGTGCATAAGCACCGGGCATGCCGGCAGTTTATCGAACGGCTGGAGCAATGCACGACACCGGATGAGCAGAAGATCCTTACCCGGGCGTTCCGGATTATGGTCGAGAGCCCGCTTGAGCCGGGCGAATAAGTCCTGTCGGAAATTAGTTAGTTCACCCTAACAAACTATTTATCCGATCGGGTAATACTTTTCCGGTATGCAACATCACTGTTTCAAACGGGGAATGAAAAAATCTGCAGGGACAAAGGACGATGCAGCGCAGGAATTTTTTACCGCGAGGGGACGGGCATGAGCCAGCCTACGTATGGATCCGGCAGCCGGGCCACAAAAAAAGCCGTGCTGCATCTTCATGCACCCCCTTCAAGGGTCTTTCCCCTCCTCTGCCCCGAGCGCGAACGCGACTGGATTGCCGGGTGGGACTATACGATGGTGTACTCGCAGTCCGGTTACGCAGAGCCCGGCTGTGTCTTTACCACCACGCTTCCCGATGAGGGGCTGACCATCTGGATGTGTGCAGAACACATGCCCGACCGGCGCGTTGTGTTCTCCCGGGTCACGCCCGGCCTGATAACAATCCACTGGGAGATGGATCTTTCTCAACCCACACCGGGTGATACCGATCTTGCCGTTACCTGGACGGTGACCGGGCTCTCCGAAGCGGGGAACCGGTTTGTTGACACCATGCTCGATGAGCGTTTCTCCGGCCTGACGGGGATGCTCAAGCGGTGCCTTGACCACTACTTCACTACCGGGACAATGCTGCCTGTGGGTCTCTAAAAAAGATGTCGGGCCTATCCAACGCCCTGTCATTGGGCGGACCCGGGAATAATCGTTAAACCAATCCGGCATTTTTTTTAAATGAGTCAGAAATTTTTTAATTTACGATGCCCGGCGCGGGAAAATGATGGGGGATGGCGCTACGAAATTTTTTTGATTCGTAACCTTGCCTGGATGAGTGAGAAGGGGGCGTCGCGGAGAGTCCATGAGGAGCAGAGATGGTGGAGGAATCGTACTACGAAAATCTGCTGTCAGTCTTTAACTTTTTTCAAATGCTTCCAGGAATGCGTCTCGTGAAATCACGGCCTGCGTGCAGATTGTCCGCAGGGTCGATCCCTTGATCGTTTCGTGATTCGGGATTGTCATAGGAGTTTTCGTTCCGTCCGGGTTGATGCGTTCCAGTGCAATATGATTCCCGGTCCGGACAACATCAAATCCAAGAATATGAAACGTGTGGAGAACCCGCTGTTTGGGGACGTCGTGAGGAAAAATTTGTGGAAATCCCAGAAATTAAACCAATCTCACAACGAAGTGTGAGATTGGTTGTGAGTTACAGGTTTTCCACAAATCGAGAAGATTTTATAAAATCTTCGAAGTTCATTTCAGATGACGACCTCGGCCAGTCGTGCATCTACGATATCGTCATCGGAAAAAGCATTCTTGCCGAATGTCTCGATATGGAACCGGATCGCGGAGGTGACATCTGCCACCGCCTCTTCATAGGTGTCGCCTTCGCCAACGACCACTCCCCGCATGCCGACAGGATATGCTACAAAGCCGTCCTGGTGTTTCTCGACAATAATCTTGAAAGGCTGCATGGATTGTCCCGCTCCTGATATTTTATTGGTGTCGGGAAATATTAAGGAGATCGTCCCTTTGTTTCTGTTGCGCATGGGAGCCGGCGGGCCGGATAGGGAGCGCATGTGTTACAGGATCTCCCGGCCAGACTGACAGAAAATCCCGGGCGAGTTTTCTCCTCAACAAATCTTGAGTATATACGCCGCTTTTATGTCGAATATCATGAGGTTGCCCCACAGATTCCCCAGACACTGTCTGGGTAATCTCCGGCAATCGGCCCGGCGAAAGCACCAATTGGGCAGACACTGTCTGCCGAATTCAGTTCCCGATTTACCCTCAGCAGATCTTAATTCTCCGACGTCCGACAGGTCATCAGACCTGGAGGAGGAGAAGAGTCATAGACTCTTCGACGGAGACCCATGCCAGAAAGACCCCCCGGACCCGCTTCAGTGTGCCTTATTCCCAAAAAACCGCGCAATGAGGAGATTTTATCGGGCGATACGGGCCCTGATTGGATTTTCTCCGTCGAAGAATAAAAAATGCGCTAATGGGCGCTATTGGACGGCTGATCTCTCTCAAAACGGGCTAGGGTACCGAAAATTGAAAAGAACCCCCGTTTTGGATCGCAGTTTTAGGGGTCCCTAATACGGGTCATCTGACCTGTGACAGGTATCTGACCCGTGACAGGTCAGGTGCATCGGACAGGTATCTGACCTGTCACAGGTATTTTGCATGAGTCCGGATCTGCACTATCTAAGAGGGGGTTCCGGAGCTGGGATTTACGTCGGTAACGTCGGAGACAGGAAGGGTCCTGGGGAGATAAGGTACGGGAAATTTTTTTGAGAAAATTTTCCGGTGCGGTGAAATATTTTTGGAAAATCTTTTGCGGATTGTGGAAGTAAAAAAATTTGGAAATTTTTCTTTGAGCAATCATAATCTGCGATGCCTCACACGCAAAATATTTGAGGGGATGAGTGGATCGCCAGAAAATTTTGCTGAGGGGTACGGGGGGTCACGAAAATATTTTTGTGAGGGGTACCCCCCCTCAGCAAAAAATTTCCGTGAGGGTCTGCCCCTGTTTTCGAAACGGTTTACGACGGGGCGTCGTGTTTGTGCGTGCGGGAAATCATGAGGGGTCATGGGGGTCACCGAAAAAAAATGATGAGGGGGTGGGGGACTCAGCAAAATTTTCTTGTGAGGGGCAGGGAGATTTCATTCCAGATAGTATAATCAAATGTTACCTAACATCTGTTCAAGGAATGCAACTCCTCTCACTACATCATCCATCGTTTTTCCCCCTGTCAGGATTATTTTCCCTGATGAAAAGAGAAGAGCAACAATTTTTGGATCTGGTATACGATATACCAACCCGGGAAACTGTTCCGGTTCGTACTCGATTTTTTCCATGTTAAGCGTGATAACTACCTTATTCAGGTTAATGTACTTCCCGAGGTCATACGAACAGACGATATTGGTAACGGCCACCTCAGGTGCATCATGACAGGTTACTCCGGCCTTTTTCATTCTCTGGATGAGATTATCCAGACCACGGACAAATTCATCGTGACTTTTGATCCCAGTAATTACCACCTTCCCGGAAGAGAAAACGAGTACCGTGATTTTGGGGTTTTGAAGTCGTAATACTGCACCGGGGAATCGTTTCTTGTTGAGTTCGCAGTTCTCAACCGTTTCTGAAAGTTCAACAAGATCGATAGAATCAGCGATAGATCCCGAAGCAACGATATTCTCAATCTTAGGTGACTGAAATTTTTCTTTACTCATGAAGGTTAGATGGGTATGATGATCGCAAGTTGTTATCGGTTAATTATCCCAGAGTCTCACCGGGTTAAAATTCACCTGTGGAGAATACAAAGTTCAATACGCCGTCAGAATCTCCTGCTCCGGAGACTTTCCCGGAATCAGAGGTGGATCCACTCAACGATCCCGGAAAACTGACTGACATGATCCATTGTTGTAGCTGCAAGAGCGAGAGGATTAACCGAGATCGATCCATCTTCTTTCTCTTCGATGGATGTTATCACGAGAGCTGCGTACTCCCTGGATTCAGAAGCAAGTTTGAGATCCTGTCGGTATACCAAGAGAGATGACACGGTGTTGATGGCCGGTCCTTCCTTAAAGATTTTCGTGGAAATTACCTCGATATCAATAGCATCGGAGACAGATTCTGGATCAACACTGTTCACAATCTTAGAAGATTTGGATTTTTCCTTACTCATGAGAGGTAAGTAGGTATGATGATCGCAAGGTGTTATCGGTCAATTGTACCCGGATTCCGAACCATCCCCCGCTCTGCGATGCCCGACGCGGGGGAATGATGGGGGTGGGGCTACGCACGTTCCTGTTCGCAAATCATGAAAGCAAGACCATGGAAATTGACAGATAATTCTGCTTAATTTTCCATACAGATGTAAAAATACACGAAAACAACACTTTCACCCCGCGCAATCCGGGAGTATATATGCCGGTAAAATTTACTTTGTATCATGATGCTCAATGCGTGTAACATTGAGCCGAATGCAAAAGGAAAAAGTTTGGAGAAAAAAATGGACATAAAATGGTCTTTAATCCACGAACTTAACTCCGGTGACATCTCGAAATATGCCCCAACATCCTCTGGGGTGTATGTGATATGGGTTCACTTCAAAGATGGTAAATGGAGATGTCATTACACTGGACAAGCTGAGAATCTTGAACAAAGACTTTACCAACACATTTCCTCATCGGAGTCGAACACTTCAATTAAATCGGGAGTGTCGAAATTTCGATGTGGATATTGTACAGCGGAAGTTGGATCACAAGCCAACCGTAACGGGATCGAACTATACCTCTACCAAACGTATAAGCCTGAGTGGAATGATATCACGCCACCTGGTACTTCACCAATCCAAGTAAATCTGCCTTAATCCTCATCTTTCTTTTTTGACGAATATAATTGAAAATCTTGTTAGGGTAACTTCGATGCGATGCCTGACGCGGGAAAATGCCGGAGGGTGACGCTACGGAATTCAGATAATTATATACACATGTCAATAAAGATTCCAATCATCTATGGACTTATCAATTAAGGATCGTAAGAATTTATGGAGTGCAGCAGCTGGAATATGCTCCTATCATTTTAATGGGGAGAGTTGTGAAAGAAAGTTATTTACAAAAAATGGAGAGATGGATACAAACTTAGGTGAAGAGTGTCACATTATCGGAGAAAAACCGAGCGCCGCGAGATATCAAGAAAAATTTCAAGATAAAGAAACCTACAAGAACGCAATTTTACTATGTAATGTCCATCATAAACTTGTCGATGATAATCCAGAACTTTATACAATCTCCGTTCTCCAACAAATGAAAACTGAACACGAACAGATAATCTCCGAGAAATTGAAAAAACAAAAAATTTTACCTTTTGTTTTAAAGGACACTCAAATTTTGGTTGAAGGCAATAAAGTGGATGGAGACGTTATCGGATTGGATGTTCAAAGCCCAACAGTTTTTTCTGGTGTTGGGATAGTTGTTCGAAGTAATGAAGCTAAAAGTGTTGTAGGGGCAAGAATTTCTGGAGGTCTGACGGGAATATTGTCTTTTTGTCCAAATTGCGGAAGACCTGTAAGTACAGCATATTCGGGTCAAATGGTTAGTCCGACCAGAGAATGCCCATTCTGCCATCACCAGTTTTGATAATCATCAAATCCTTTGAAAAGATACTTGGACTTGAAAAGTTGTACACTCCGATGGAGTTTAAGTTATAATTATTTTTATAGAGTGGTGCGATGGCCCACGCGCAAAACGCCTAGTCGGGTTTTGCGCTACGCACTTACCTATACGTTTGCGTGATCAAGGATGTTTCCGAGTCGCTACAATCTTGCAGAAAAACTGTATGCAGGAAAAACGAATCGCTCTTTAAAATGAAAAAGATTTTATCTCGATACCAATCAGGTTTTAGTTGAATGCTCAAATTCTTCAAAAATTTGAATTATTTCCTCAAATGGTGAAAAATTATCTTCTTTGGCTTGATTGATATACATTGTTTTAAATCGTCCCGGGCTCACGTTCGCGGCACTTGATAATTTATTGAATAATGTTCGTCCAGGAATCACTTTTTTCCATTCATCATCGTCTCTATCTACCAGATCATTCAAATAAATCCATCTTCGTTCAGTGTGCTCTTTAATAGGTTCGAATGAAAATGCTGAATTTACACGTTTTTGCTCAACTAAAAATGAATTTTCCAAGAGACTCAAATAATCTGATAGATCAATATCATTGATTCCCTTAACGGTAAGGCCAACATTTCCAATTTTTGATTGAACGAGAGAATCCAACTCTAATCGAATGGTGTATGGGATTGATTCTCGAGCGATTTGTTTGAGTTTGTCTCTAATTTTTACCGGGTCACAAAGCCAACTGTCATGAGGCTCCATTTTACAAACCATTCGCGCAATAATTTCCTCGTCTAGGAAATAATTCTCTAAATGATACCGTGGAAGGAATGCGAGATGGTTTGAAGATTTCGACACTAAATCGGTCATTACATTCTCTGGAAGACTGCTATCATGATCTGATATCATAAAAAAATCTATGCCCCATAGGGATTTTGACAATACACCCTCAACTATTTTTGAGAATGATAAAATGGTCTGTCTACTACCGCTCGGAACGAGCACGTATTGAGGGAAGTGAGATCCCATGATCTCACCATATGTTTGCTTATCCAAACTAGATTCCGAACCCTCGATTAAGACTATCTTCTTCCCAAGTGCGATGACACCTAAATTTTGTCCAAGCAAATTAAGTGCTATCGCTTTTTCATCATCTTTAAAAACAGATACGGCTTGATTTTCCCCTCCATTTTTTGGTTTGATAAAAATTACAGAATGGTTCAGTGATTGCGTAATGATGTCCGGTGAATGAGTACAAAAAATAAATTGATTTCTTTCACCAACATTTTCAAGGGCTCTCAAAAGACGGAAACTCAGTTCTGGATGAAGGTGCACTTCTGGTTCATCAAAAAAAATAATACAATCCTTTGGATCATGTAGAAGTAAATCAAATACAACTGTGAATACTTCCCGTTCGCCAGAACTTAATGTGTCAATTGATAGAAGTTGCCCATTTTCTATATACTGTATAACAGGATTATTTAATGGAATATCTGCAAGTTTTTTTGGAAACAACAATAAATCAAATGTAGTTTTAAATTTCTCTAATGGGTCAATAGGATTAATAGGCATTTCTTTTTTGCCAGCCTTTCTTAACTCTTCATATCTTTGGGAAACTTCTGTTCGATAATGACCAATTTTCCTGTATAATGCGTGAATTGTATCCTGATATCTATTCTTGAATGGATTCATCATAAGATTCCACACAACATCTTCATCGAAAGGATCTGGAAAATTCCAGCTCCATTGAAACGGTGCAATTTGTTCGAACGTTCTTGATGAATCAAAATTCAAGATACTACTTTCAAATTTCCCCCGTTTCCGGTTTTTTTGAAGGTGCTGACGCAATAAGTTTGAATCGTTTTGATCAAGTGTATTAAGTGATTTCTTTTTCCAAGAATCTCTTTCACCAGATGAAGTAGCCTCAATATTGAGAGAACGTGACGGATCTGCCTGTGGATTTTGAAGAAGGCCAATGATTTGCTGGATTAAACGTGTTTTTCCAATTCCATTGGGTCCGGCTAGTACTATAATCGTTGATAAATTTGTTGCTTCGAAATTGTCAATAGGGGGCTTATTTTGAATTTTAATTGACGTAATTCGCATATTGAGGCCTCAAAATAATTATTTGCTTTTTACTCCCGCCATTGGTATAAAATTTGCTTTATGATTTTTTACCTGTCGTAAGATGGATTCATTATTTCGAACCGCACGTTAACCGAAAACAACCCTTAATACCCTCCCCAAACAAAACTTGAGCAGAATGCCTCCCGAAAAACTCCCCGGCGGCCCGACCCAGGACGAGATCATGGCAGTCTCGCTCCAGAAGCTCGGACTCCGCAGCACAGACACTGTTCTGGAAATCGGCTGCGGCACCGGGAAGGTCTCGGTCGCGATGGCCCGCGAAGTAAAGTCCGTGATCGCCATCGACATCCGCCCCGAAGCGATCACGCTCGCAACCAAGACGGCAAAGGAGGCCGGCGTGAAAAATATTAATTTCTCCTGCACCGAAGCAACAGCGTTCCTGCAAAGTAACGAAGTGTACGACTGCGCATTCCTCGGCGGCACAAAGCACCTTGCAAAGATCCTTCCGGTACTCGCAAAGAAAGTGAAGCGGACGATCGTGGTAAACGCTGTGCTCCTCTCCACGGTCTCGGACGCAGTCACGGTCCTGAAAGACCTCGGGCTCTTTTGTGAAGTTGTGCAGGTGCAGGTCTCGCGGTCGCACGGGATTGCCGGCAGTATCATGTTCAAGCCCATCGATCCCGTCTTTATTATTGTCGCACGGGGTGCTGCATGCTCGTAGGCCTTGGCCTCGGGCCGGGAAACCCGGAGCTCCTGACGCTCCGTGCGGTGCGGCTCCTGAAGGAAGCCGATACCGTCTTTGTGCCCGGCCGGATTGCGCACGACCTCGTGGCCCCGTACCGCGAACCCGTCATGCTCGATTTCCCGATGACGGACGATGAGGCAAAGATCCGCTCGTGCATGAAGGAGAACGCACGGAAGATCGCGCCCGTTGCGCAGGACGGCCTCGCGGTCTTCGGGATCCTGGGCGACCCGAACTTCTTCTCCACGTTCTCTCGGCTCTGTGCCGTGATCGCGGAGACGCACCCGAAGGTTGAGTTCCGGACCGAGCCGGGGATCAGCTCCATCACCGCGTTTGCCGCCGCTGCCGGTGTGCCGGTGAACCAGGGCTTCACCGTCTCGGACGGTACGGTGTCGGAAACGATGATTCTCTTAAAAGTCCGGCACCCGAAAGCCACCGCGGAGAGCCTGCGGGCCAAAGACTATTGCGAGTTCGTGCTGGTCGAGCGGATGTTCTTCGATGACATGAAAGTGTACCGGAACGATGAACTGCCGGAGAAGAGTGATTACATGAGCGTGATGTATGCCCGTAAATAATGACGCGAACGTGATCTGGTTCGTTGGCGCCGGGGCCGGCGACCCGGAACTGATCACGGTCAAGGGAAGGAAGCTGCTGGACAAAGCCGAGGTGCTGGTCTACGCGGGCTCGCTCGTCAGCCCGGCGCTTGTCGAGACCTGCCCGGCAGAGGAGAAGGTGGACAGCTGGGACCGGAAGCTCGACGAGATTGTTGCCATCATGATCGACCGGGCACAGAAAGGAAAGCGGGTCGTGCGGCTCCACTCCGGCGACTCAGCGATCTTCGGCTCGATTGTCGAGCAGATCGCAGAGCTGGAGAAAGCCGGGCTCACGGTGAAGATCGTCCCCGGGGTCTCATCGGTTTTCGCTGCGGCAGCAGCCCTCACCACGGAGTACACGCCAAAGGGCGTAGCGGACACGCTCATCATCACCCGGCCTGCGGGTAAGACACTTGAAGTGGATTACATCCCCGAGCTCTCGAAAGTCCCGGCAACGATCGCGTTCTTCCTGGGGAGCGAGCATTTCTCGGAAATCACGGAAAAGCTCTCCTGCCCGAAAGACACGCCCGCGATCGTCATCTACCACGCCTCGTGGCCCGACCAGCAGATCATCCGGGGCACGGTTGCCGATATCGCACAGAAAGCACAATCCGCCGGCATCACGCGGTCGGCCCTGCTCATTGTCGGGCACGCCGTGCTCGGGACCGCCTGCGACTACACGCGATCGCACCTCTACTCATGAACGACACGGTTGTCATCACGTTCCCGTATTCCCGCACGGATGCAGAACGTATCGCGGCATTTCTTAATGCGGATATCGTGGAATACTCGTCGGATATTTTCAGCACGGTATTTGCAGGCCGCAAACGGATCGTTGCCCTGATGTCGATGGGGATCGTGGTGCGGAAGATCGCATCGCTGCTGGACGATAAGTGGACCGATCCTGCGGTTGTGGTCGTGAGCCCGGACCTCCGGTTCGCGGTGCCGGTCCTCGGCGGGCACCACGGGGCAAACTCGCTTGCAAAGGAACTGGCCGGCCTCGGCCTTGTGCCGGTCATCACCACCGCAACGGAGTCCCGGGGCCGGGACTCTGTCGAGACTATTGCGGAACGGACAGGCACCGAAGTCCTGAACCGGGACTCCACCCGGCAGGTGAACGCAGCGCTGCTGGAGAACGATATCCCGGTCCATGCGGTCCACGGTCCTGCCATCGTGCTCGCGGGTCCCGGCGTCTCGCTGCTCGTCAGGAAAGGCGTGTACTCGGTCGGCATCGGGTGCCGGAAAGGGATCCGGCCGGAGGAAGTCTCGGATGCGGTCCGGACCGCCCTTGCGGAGAACGGGATCGCACCGGAGGACGTCCTCATCTACGCGACCACGCAAAAAAAGTTCAACGAGACCGGCCTTGTCGAGGCGGTCGCATCGCTTTCCGGGAATTTAATATTCCTTGATGACGATACCATAAACGCACAGGCAGGCACCGGCCCCTCGCGGGCAACCCGGCTCGGGCTCCTTGGTGTTGCCGAGCCCTGCGCCCTTGCCGTGTCAGGGAGCAGGACCCTTGTCATGGGAAAGAAAGTTTTCGGGAGAGTGACCGTTGCCATCGCACGTTAAAGGAGAGAAAGGGACCCTTGCCATTGTCGGCCTCGGGCCGGGGCTGCTGGAGTACATCACTCCCCGTGCCATGAAAGCGGTGGCAAAAGCCGAATATGTGCTCGGCCACTCCACGTATCTCAAGCCGCTCGAACCGCTGCTTGCCGGCAAGCAGGTCATCAGCAGTACCATGGGAAAGGAAGTGGACCGGGCAAAAAAGGCGATCGAACTCGCCCGGACAAACCATGTCGCGATCGTTTCCGGCGGCGATGCCGGGGTGTACGGCATGGCAAGCATTGTCCTTGAAGTGCTGGAGCGCGAAGGCGTGGATATCCCGGTCGAGGTGGTCCCGGGCGTGACCGCGGCCAATGCCGCTGCGTCCCGGGTAGGCTCGCCCCTCTCCGGGGACTTTGCCGTGATCAGCCTCTCCGACCTTCTCACGCCGCTTGACGTGATCGAACAGCGGCTTGACGCGGTCTTCACGCTCGGGATCCCGGTCGTCCTGTATAATCCGAAGAGCCGGGGCCGGCCGGACAACCTTGCGCTGGCCATCGGGATTGCGCGGAAACATCTTGGGCCGGGGACACCGGTCGGGATTGTTAAAAATGCCCTGCGCGAGGACGAGAAGACGCTCGTCACAACGCTCGGGGCAATGGAACAATCGATGGACGCCGTTGACATGCACACGACGGTTATCATCGGGGGAACAGAGAGCAGGATCTGGAGGATGAGAGACGATGTCAAAGGAATCATCACGCCACGCGGGTACCACCGGAAATACGTATATTGACGTTGGTGCCGACACACAGGAAGGCTTTGCGATCTCGTCAAAGTCACGGGCACTTGCACGAGAAGCGATCGGCAACGAGACGCCCGAAGACCGCGTGAAGCAGCGGTGCTCGATCGCGGTCGGCGATTTTGCGATGGCGGACCTGATGCGGTTTGTGAACAACCCCGTCCCAGCGGTCCTCGAAGCACTCAGGCAGGGAGCCCCCATTATCACCGACATCCGGATGGTCCAGATAGGCATCCAGAAGAAGGGGCATACGAGCAAAGTGCTCTGCGCCCTTGACTTCGGCGCCGATATCGTCAAAGAAAAAGGGATCACGCGGAGCTCGGCCGGGTTCATCGCGCTGAAAGACCGGCTTCCCGGGTCGATTGTCGTGATCGGGAATGCCCCATCAGCGCTGCTCTCGCTCTGCTCGATGGCCCGCGACGGCATCCGGCCGGCCGCGATCATCGGTGCGCCGGTCGGCTTCGTCAACGCCGCCGAGTCCAAGGAAGTGCTGCGGGCGCTTGACATCCCCTCGATCTCTTCGGAAGGGACGCGGGGCGGGACACCGGTTGCCGTTGCCGCGGTCAACGAGTGCATCACCATGTATATCGAGGCTTCAGGTCATGCGGGACCCGGTCACCGGCTTTGAATACCCGGACGCGTGGGTCGGGCGGTGCCAGGACCCCGACAAGCTGGCGCTCGTAAAAAAAGGCCTTGCCGTTCTCACCTCAACGGGCCTCGTCCTTGTGCGGGGGTTCACCACCGGCACGACTGCCGCAGCGGCCTGCAAGGCAGCGGTCCTCTCGCTTGGGGGTGCAGCGGTCACGTCCGTCCCGGTCACGCTCCCCTGCGGGCTGACCGTCGATGTTGCCGCCGAGGGTGCTGCGGGGCGGGCAACTGCCAGGAAAATCCCCGGGGATTATCCCGGCGATGTCACGGCCGGCCTCCTCTTTGTTGCCGAGGCGGTCAGGAAAGAAAATGGCATTCATCTCTCATTTTTGGAAGGCATCGGGAGGTTTTCCCGGGATACCCCGCGCTACCGGGCCGGCGCTCCTGCGGTCAGCCCCCCGGCCATGGCCTGCATCGAGGCATCCGTTGAGGAGGCCCTCAGAACAACCGGCCAGCCCGGCATCGAGGTGCGGCTCCACATCCCCAAGGGAAAAGAGATCGGGAAGATCACCTTAAACCCCCGGATCGGCGTCGTGGGAGGCATCTCGGTCCTCGGCACCACGGGCCTTGTCGAACCCTGGGACGACCACCTCACCTCCTCCACCATCTACCGGATCTCGGCTGCGGAACACCCGGTCCTCACGACCGGGCGCACCGGCCTCCGGTTTGCCCGGCTGATGTATCCCGACCGCGAGGTGATACTCATCGGGGGAAAGATCGAACGGTCTGTTGAAGCGGTCCGTGGCGATGCGATCCTTTTTGGCCTCCCCGCTCTCATCCTCCGGTATATCAACCCGCAGGTCCTCGAGGGGACCGGGTCCGCGACCGTTGAGGAACTGTCGGTCACCCCGGCCTTTCCTGCGATCGTAAAGGTGAACCTTGCCGCGTTTAAGGCACGGTATCCCCGTATCAGCGTGGTGCTGGTGGACCGGGAAGGGCAGGTCATAGGAGAGAGTCCATGAAGATCATTGGTGTCGGCTGCGGCCCGGGGCTGCTCACGGAACAGGCAATAAAGGAACTGAAGGCGGCCCGGAGTGCGTACGGGTCGGAGCGGGCAATCGAGCTGGCAAAGCCCTATCTCCGCTCCACCTGCCGGGTCAAGTCCATCGACGATTTCAAGAGCCTGAACAGGCTCCCGCAGGACTCGGTCATCCTCTCGACCGGCGACCCCATGCTTGCCGGCCTCGGGTACCTGACCGGCGAGGTCATCCCGGGCATCTCCTCGCTCCAGCTCGCAACCTCCCGCCTCCACATCCCCCTCTCCCGGGTATCCGTGGTCGTTGCCCACGGGCGGGGCCACGAGAAGGGCATGACCGACACGGTCGAGGAACTGAAACGGGGGAAGATCGTCTTCCTCCTTGCGGACCCGAAGTTCGATGTCAATGAACTGTACTCGCGGCTCCAGCGCCTCGCCATTCCCCTGCAGATCGCGGTCTGCGAGAACCTCGGGTACCCGGAGGAGAAGATCGCGGTCGCTCCGGTAGAGACACCCCCCGGGACCACGGCGGCTCTTTACTCGCTTGTCATCGGCAATTTCTGACGGATCAAAAAATCGTCAGGCCGGAAAAAGCCCGACAACAACCTTTTTTCCCAAACCGTGTCAATTACTGGTAGGGAGGTATCATTCCCATGGACAAGGCAACAAGGACACAGTTCAGCATCGGATTATTTACTCTCGGTTTTGTCATGATCGCGGTCCAGGACTTAAAACGGCTCGACACGATCAATCTCGGGTTCACCTGGCCGTTTGCGCTGATGTTCTACCTCGGGCTGATCTTCATGGCCATCGGGTATTATCTCAAGTAACGATCACGTTTTCTTTTTTGTTCCGGCCTTCGGTTCCGCTGCCTTTTCAATCTTGATCTCGCACTGGCGGTTCCCGGTGCACATGGTCCTGACAAAACGGGCGGTGTACTCTTTGTTGAGGACCGTCGTGGCAGTCAGGGTGAATGCCATGCACCGCCGGAATGCCGGGTTTACGGTACTCCCGGAAGTGTCACCGTGCTCCAGGAACGGGCACCGCTTGATGATAATCACCGACCTGTCTGAAGATATTTCGAGGGCTTCGGCCCCAAAGCCGGGGCCGAACAAAATCACGAGCACCATCCGCATCGTTTCGGCAAGGTCCTGCGCACTCCCCACCGGCAGGGAAAGGTCCCGGGCAATCGTGAACGCGGTACGGGAGAGTCCCATCCAGACCTCCTGCTCGATCTCGTCGTACCGTTCGCCAACAACCGGGCGGAATGCGGTATCGTACATGGCAGGCAGGCGTGCGGCGAACTGTGCTGCAAGCCGCCACCGGGTCTCTTCAGGAATATCCCTGAGGCCGATCATCGAAAGCTCCGTATCCTGATCGTTGTATTGCATACCGGTATTATCAATTGTTGGATGGTTACAGAAGACAGGTCCGACCGTATGGCTGGTTGCCGTTGCCTGCAATCAGGAGACGAGCATAATTTTCGTCCCGGTCTTCCGGATGAATCCCTCGTCTTCGAGCTCAGCAAGGATCCTGAGTACCCGGCTCTTCTCTTCCCCCAGTTCCCGGACGATTGCCGCGGGAGCCGTCCCGCCCCGGGACAGGAGCAGTTTCAGTACCTGCCCGCGGATCCGCCGGTCGGAGCCTTCGAATGCGGACTGTTTTGTATAGTGCACACTTTTCCGGTTCGGGTTCGGGACGCTTTTTTTCAGCAACGTGCCGAGGTCCATCAGTGCCCAGTACCAGACCCGCGGGTCATCGAGATAGAGCGCTTTTCCGACAAGCGGGAGGATCTCGTCGTCCCGCACCGCGTCCCTGTCATGGAAGAAATAATGGATGAAGACCCTGCGGATGTTCGTCTCTATGAAGACAACGGGCAGGTTGAAGGCAAAGGCGGCGATGGACGATGCCGTGGCATGGCCGATGCCGGGAAACGTGGCAAGGGTTTCAACATCCCGGGGAAGGATGCCCCTGAATTCCTCAGTAACCCGGATGGCGCATTTCTGCAATGCAATCGCCCGCCGGTTATACCCCATCCCCTGCCAGACGCGGAGAATATCCGCAAGCGGTGCGTGTGCAAGTGCCGTAAAGTCCGGGAATGCCGCAATGAACTCCGGGTATTTTATGGTGACCCGTTCGACCTGCGTCTGCTGGAGCATGATCTCCGAGACGAGGATATGGTACGGATCGGTGGTATGGCGCCAGGGCATGTCATGGCGGCCGGACTGCTCGTAGTGCGAGAGTACCATCTGCCGGAACGCGGCAATGCCCTGCTCGCTGTCTTCAAAAGAAATGGGTGGTGTTGTCCCATCGAGATGCATCTGTTTAGTCTCTGGCTTATTCTTGCGGGCGGGCATTTTTCGTACTCCCGGGTAATATGGGAGAGGGTATAATCCTGAAGGTAAGGGCAACGGGAGATTTTTCATTTTAGGAATATTGATTTTAAATTCTGTGATTATGTAACCGGAAACTCTAAAATGTGACAATATGTCCGGAATGTATTCACCGAAACGATGAACGCCGCTACAGTCAAGGTTTTTTTATAAAATTACGATTCCACCCACCCCCTACGGGGGTCGCTCGGGCGCCTCGTCGGGCCCTCGCTGGGCAAGATGGTTAATCGGAAAACATGTATGCCGGAAGGGGGTCAAGGGGTGCTCCCCTTGGGCTGCCTCCCCCTTTGGGGGAGAGAGGGGGTCACCCTCATAACTACCACAGAGGATTCCCAAACTGCGTATAAATCGAGGATTTCAACAGGACTAAAATTTCCAATCCATCACGTCCGCTTAAACATCCGGAGGAGTTTATAGCGAACCTTCAGGTTCGCTTAAACATCCCATCCAAATCAACCTTCGAAAACCGTACCATCGTGGGGCGGCCGTGCGGGCAGGTGAAGGGATTTTTCGTGAGCCGGAGCTGGTCGGCCACACGCTGGCACTGCTCCTGCGTGCAGACCGTCCCGGCCTTGATTGCCCCCCGGCACGCAACAATGCGGGTGATGCGTTCCCGGTTATCGACCCGCTGGCCCCGTTCAGGGCTTGTCACGTCGCTGATGATGTCCTCGAGAAGCGACGTGTCCTCCAGTTTCCCGAGCACAACCGGAATCGCACGGACAACGAAGGTGTCCCTGCCGAACTCCTCGATATGGAACCCTTCCTCTGCGAGTGCCGGCAGGAGGTCGGCAAGAATCGCGCTCTCGCGGGGAGTCCGGTGGAGGATCACGGGGGCGATTAGTTCCTGGACGCGCTTCTCCTTCCCGTCTTTCCTGCCCGCGAGCTCGTACAGGATCCGTTCGTGCGCCGCGTGCTGGTCGATGACAAGGAGTTCCCCGGTCTCGGTTGTGGCAAGGATATAGATCCCGCCGAATTCACCGATGACCCGGAGGGGAGGGAGGCTGCCTGCCGGGACGGGTCCCGCCGCCAGTTCGGTCTGACGGAGCTGGCGGTCGGTGGCTGTTGTTCCCGTATGCGTGGGTTCGCTGACAATGCCAGGCTGGATGGATGAATATATGTACGGGCGGGACTGTTCCGGCAGGGACGTGCCGGTAGTGATGGCCGGTGCCAGTGCCGGGCCTGACCGGATGTCCGGGATGAGATCGTGGCCGGACAGGGCATCCCTGATGGCATCGCATACCGCCCGGGTGATCTCCGGTTCCCGTGAGATGCGGACCAGTTTTTTTGTGGGGTGGACGTTGACGTCGACCAGGCCGGTCCCGGTCTCAAGGGAGAGGAACGCGACCGGGAACCGGTCTTTCGGGAGCAGGGTCCCGTACCCTTCCTTTATCGCATTCGTGATCGCCGGGGAGGAGACGTAGCGCCCGTTGATCGCGATAAATATCCGGGCATGGTCCTTTCGCGAGAGCGAGGGCCGGGAAATGTGCCCGGTGATCTTCAGGAGCGAACCGCTTCCCGTCACCGGGACGAGGTCGCGGACAACTGCGGTACCGAATATCCGGGCAATCGTGTCAAGGGAAGACGGGCTTTTGTCCGTCACCACCAGTTCCGACCCGTTTACTGAAAGGCGGAACGCGATTTTGGGGTTTGCGAGGAAGATGCCCTCCAGCATGTCGTGGATATGGGCAAGTTCCGTGTTCCTGGTCTTCTGGAATTTTTTCCGGGCCGGGGTATTGTAGAACAGGTCCTCGACAAGCACGCTCGTTCCTCCGGGCGCACCCACCGGGACATTCTCGATCACGTCTCCCCCGGCGATGACGATCCGTGTCCCGGCAGCAAGGTCATCGTTGTTCGGCCGGGTGAAGAGGGTGACGCGGGAGACTGCCGCGATGCTCGCCAGCGCTTCGCCCCGGAACCCCATGGTCCTGATGGTGTCGAGATCGGTGATGCCGACAATCTTGCTCGTTGCATGGGGGGTGAACGCGAGCAGCGCATCGGACGGCGACATGCCGGCGCCGTCATCGGTGACGCGGACGGAGGTGATGTCGGTCCGTGAAGAGAGGACCTCGATCCGGATCGACCGAGCGCCGGCATCGATCGCGTTCTCCACCAGTTCCTTGACAACCGAGGCCGGCCGCTCCACTACCTCGCCGGCCGCGATCTTGTTGACCGTTGCCTGGTCGAGGACCCGGATGACCGGTGTGGTGCTGCCGTGTTTCATCCGTTACTCCCGTTGCCTTCGAGATTCCGCTTCAGTTCCGTGATCTTCGAGAGTGCCTGGAGCGGGGTCATCTCGTCCGGGTTCATGTTCCCCAGTTCTTCCAGCACCGGGTGGGGCGTGTCCGCCGGGGCCTTTGCCTGATCATCCACGAGAAGGATCTGGGTATACCGCTGGGGGCGGGTACCTCCCTTGACCGGCCCGTTCATGTTCTCGTCAAGCAGCGCCTCCGCCCGTTCGGTCACCTTCTTCGGGATGCCGGCGAGCCGCGCTACGTGAATACCGTAACTCTTGTCGGTGGCGCCCGGGATGATCTTCCGGAGGAAGACTACCTCGTCCTTTGTCTCCTTCACCGCGAAGTGGTAATTTTTTACCCGTTTGAGGTGCTCTTCCATCGCAATGAGCTCGTGGAAATGCGTGGCAAAGAGAGTCTTTGGGCCGGCGCCGGATTTCCCGTGCAGGTATTCGAGTACTGCGCGGGCGATCGACGACCCGTCCGCGGTACTCGTCCCCCGCCCGATCTCGTCAAGGATGACAAGGCTCCTTGGCGTGACGTTGTTGAGGATGTTTGCCAGCTCCAGCATCTCGACAAAGAACGTGCTCTGGCCGCTCGCCAGGTCGTCGAACGCCCCGACACGGGTGAAGATCCGGTCGAGGACGCCGATGCGTGCGTGGCGTGCCGGGACAAAACTGCCGGCCTGCGCCATGATGCAGATGAGCGCCGTTGCCCGCATGTACGTGGACTTGCCGGCCATGTTTGCGCCGGTGATGATCATGATCTGCGTGGCGCTGCCGGAGAGTTCCGTATCGTTCGGGATGAATCCTCCTGCCACGCCCTGCTCGACCACCGGGTGCCGCCCGTCGCGGATGGTGATCGTGTCGCTGTCATCGAGCTGCGGGCGCACGTAATTCCGGACCTGTGCCACTTCCGCGAGTGCCGCTGCAACATCGAGCACGGCGATCCCGTTTGCTATGGACTGGAATGCGGGGATACTCTTTCGCAGGGTATCGAGGAGTTGTGAGTATAATTCCCGTTCGAGAATGAGCACCCGCTCATCGGCATTCGTGATGAGCACTTCTTTCTCGCGTAGTTCGGGGATTGTGTACCGCTCACCGGTCGCCGTGGTCTGCTTGCGCTCGTACCGCGGGGGGACGAGCGGGACGTTGGGCTTTGTCACATCGATGTAATACCCGAAGATGCGGTTGTACCCGATCTTGAGGGATTTGATACCGGTTGCTTCCCGCTCCTTCTCCTGCAGCTCGACGATCCAGTCCTTTCCCGAATGCAGGACGCCGCGGATTGAATCGAGTTCTCCGCTATAGCCGGTCCGGATGACCCCCCCGTTCCGGGCAATGGCCGGGGGGTCGTCCGTGATCGCCCTCCCGATGAGATCGATGACCTCCGGCAAATCCCGGATCCCTGCAAGGGCTTCGGAGACGAGGGCCGGCTGGCCGGCATTGTTGATCTCTGTTACGCACTGCCTGAGCCCGGGAAGGGCAGCGAGCGTTTCCGCGAGTGCGACCAGGTCACGGGGGCCGGCGTTCCCGTACGCGATGCGTGCCGCGATCCGCTCGATGTCGCCGCAGGATTTGAGCTGGTCCCGGAGGGAGAGCCGTGCGGCAGTTTTTCCTGCAAGGAATTCCACGGCGTCAAGCCGGTGGTTGATTGCGGCAATATCCGTGAGCGGCCGCGTGAGGTGGCTGTTTAAGAGCCGGCTCCCCATCGGGGTCAGTGTCAGGTCGAGCGAGGCAAAGAGGGTTGCCCCTTTCGTGCCGGCCCGGATGCTCTCACGGACTTCGAGGTTGCGCAGCGTAACGGCGTCCAGCACCAGGGACTGGCCGGAGGTGCGCATCGAGAGGCCGCTGATGTGGGGGAGGGTTGCGTGCTGCGTCTCCTGTGCATAGGCCAGCGCGGCGCCCGCAGCACCGGTTGCGCACGCAGCCCCGTCGAACCCGAATCCGCCAAGCGATGCAACATGGAAATGCCCGCACAGGTGCTGCCGAGCCCGGTCTTCTCCGAACAGCTCGTCCCGGCATACGGTCACGACAACACCGGTGTCCCGGATACGCTGGCGGGCCGGCTCCGGCAGCGATGCCGGCACGATGCATTCGGCCGGGCGGTACCGTGCAATTTCCGAACGGAGCCCTTCGAGCCCGGGGTCGTGGGCCGTGGTGGCTGCAAAGAATTCCCCGGTGGAGATGTCGAGGAGGGCAATGCCCCATTCCTGCAGTTTTGCGTCCGGGGATGCCGCCATCAGGTACGTGGCCGCGACCGAGGGGACGAGCGCGGAATCGATCACCGTGCCGGGCGTGATGACCCGCACGATCTCGCGCTTCACAATCCCCTTGGCGGTCTTCGGGTCCTCGACCTGCTCGCAGATTGCCACCCGGTAGCCCTTGCCGATCAGTTTTGCAATGTACCCGTCAACCGCGTGGTACGGGACACCGGCAAGGGGGATCCGGTTATCGCCGCTCCGTGAACGGGAGGTGAGCACGATCTCCAGCTCCCGGGACACCAGTTCCGCGTCGGCCTCGAACGTCTCGTAAAAGTCGCCGATGCGGAAGAAGACAATCGTGTCCGGGTGCTGCTCCTTTGCTTCGCGGTACTGCCGCATGACCGGAGTCAGGCGGGTGCCGTTCTCGTCCTCTGTCCTGCTGTCAGCCCCGGCTTCGCGTACCATATCGTGCTGATAGGTATCCCTCCGGATCAATTAATACCGATCTGATCGATCCTCCCGGTGCTATGGCCGGTGGGTCCAGACGTACCATGCGAGCGGGGGGAGGGAAATAACAAACGCGACCAGGCCGAACGCGAGGCCGAGGGCAAAGCCCGTGCCGATGACGCTGGTGACCTGCCAGAGGGTGCTGACTGCCCAAGGGACGGCGCTCATGAAGATGAGCAGCCCGAAGAGCGCGATTAAGACGATCCCCACGGCCGCGTTTTTGATGTCCTGCCGGCTTGGTGCAACCGAGAGGACGAGGCTGAGCGTGAGGTAGAGGTAGAGCAGGAACCAGGGATGGAAGGCCGCAACAAGGTTCTGCCGGAAGAGTTCCACGATATCGATCCCGAGGCTGTGCAGCGTGCCTGCCGAATCAATGGGTGCCGGGAAGGCGGGGAAGGTGCAGCCGAGGTACGCGGAAAAGAATCCGGTCAGCCCGGTCAGGACGAGCGGTATGCAGAAGAGCGGCGCCGAACTGATGATGACGTCCCCGAGCACCGGGAGTTTCGGCCGCGTGTACGTGACCGAACCGCCGTCTTTTGAGAGGAGCACGACCTTTGTTATTGTTGCCCCGGTGAGGACGCAGCCGAGGATGTGGGAGCACTCGTGGACGACAACGCCCGGTGCCCGGATAAGGTAATAGAAGACCCGCATGGGCAGCACCTGCGCCCAGAGATGGTCCAGCATCGTGGAGATGAGCATCACGACAATGCCGGTTGCAATGACGATGAAGAACGAGAGTGCTTCCATGCGGATCAGGAATCCCGGAGGAGTGGTTAGGGCAGATGACACTTAATGCCAGCGAAGGGCAGACCGGAATGCCGGTCCCCTCCCATCCCGCCCGCTTTTTTGGAGTCCTCCGGTATTGTTGTGAGACGGGAATGGTACGGCTGAAAGCCTGATATGGTCATACGCCTCATCTGCGGGTATGCAGCGGGAAGGACCGTCAGCGGAGAACAATCCTGTGCCACCCCCTCGTTCCAACCGGCTCGCCGGCGAGAAGAGCCCGTACCTTCTCCAGCATGCAGCGAACCCGGTTGACTGGTACCCGTGGGGCGACGAGGCGTTCTCCCGTGCCCGGAAGGAGGATAAGCCGGTCTTTCTCTCCATCGGGTATGCCACCTGCCACTGGTGCCACGTGATGGCACACGAGTCGTTCGAGGATAATGAAGTGGCGGAGCTGCTCAACCGGGATTTTATCTGCATCAAGGTGGACCGCGAGGAACGTCCCGATATCGACAGCACCTACATGGAGATCTGCCAGATGGTCACCGGCCAGGGCGGCTGGCCGCTCACCATCATCATGACGCCGGATAAGGTGCCCTTCTTTGCAGCCACGTATCTCCCAAAGGAACGGCGTTTCTCCGTGTACGGCCTCATCGAGCTCCTGCCCCGTATCGCGGAGGCCTGGCACCGGCAGCGCGACGAGCTTATGGTGTCTTCGGAGAAGATCATCAGCGCACTCGCGGCAGGACAACCGGCCCCCCGCGGGCAGGAGCCGGATGCCACGCTCCTCGATGATGGGTACGAGGAACTGGTCCTGCGGTTCGATCCGGAGCACGGGGGGTTCGGGACCGCCCCGAAGTTCCCGACACCCCATGTCCTCCTCTTCCTCATCCGGTACTGGAACCGCACCGGGGAGAGCCGTGCCCTTGACATGGTGATAAAATCCCTTGACGCGATGCGGGACGGCGGCATCTGCGACCATGTGGGCGGGGGGTTTCACCGGTATTCCACGGATGCAGGATGGCGGGTGCCGCATTTCGAGAAGATGCTGTACGACCAGGCGCTCCTCCTGATGGTGTACACCGAAGCGTTCCAGGCAACCGGGTACGAGAGGTTCCGGCGCACTGCTGAGGATATTATTGCTTATGTCCTCCGCGATCTCCGCTCTCCTGAAGGTGCGTTCTTCTCCGCGGAAGATGCGGACAGTCCCGGCGGGGAAGGGGCGTTCTATCTCTGGTGCCGGAACGAGCTGGATGCCGTGCTTGGGCCGGACGACGCGGGGCTCGCTGCCCGTGTTTTCACTGTACGGCCTTCAGGGAATTTCCCGGGCGATGGCAGGGACGGTCCGGCAAACATCCTGTACCGGACCCTGCCTCCCGATGCCCTCGCTGCCTCCATGGGCATTCCCGGGCAGGAGCTGGACGCCCGGCTCTCGTCCATCCGTGCCCGGCTCTTTGCTGCACGGGGGCTGAGGCCCCGCCCGTCACGCGACGATAAGGTCCTCGCCGACTGGAACGGGCTCTTCATTGCTGCACTGGCGCAAGCCTCGCGGGTATTTGCCGATGCCGGCTATCGTGCAGCCGCGGAACGGGCGACCGCGTTCCTGCTCTCCGGCATGCGGGACCCCGAGGGGGGACTCTGGCACCGGTACCGCGATGGCGAAGCAGCGATCCCCGCCTTTGCCGGCGATTACGCCTTTGTCATCACTGCGCTCATCGAATTGTTCGAGACCACGTTTGATACGCGATACCTGTCGGATGCCCTCGCGCTCAATAACCATTTCATGGCACATTTTTTTGACAACCGGCATGGCGGATTTTTCTTTGTATCCGATACAGCCGAGTCACTCTTTTCCCGGAAGAAAGAAATCTATGACGGGGCACTCCCTTCGTCAAATGCGGTTGCCTTCGACAACCTGGTACGGTTATCCCGGCTCACCGGGGACCCGGTCCATGAAAAGCATGCGCACCAGCTCGCCCGCTCCTTTGGGACGATGGTGCAGGAACAACCCGCGGCTCACGGGTACTTCCTCTGTGCGGTTGACCGGGCGACCGGGCCCACGCAGGAGATCGTGATTGCAGGAGATTTGGGGACGCCGGATACGGAACGGATGATTGCTGCCGTGCGTGCACGGTACCTCCCCCTCAGCACGGTCATCTTCCGCCCCGCACCGGGACCGGACACTCTGCTTGTTTCCCTTGCGCCGTTCACAAAAGACCTGGCCGGGACCCCAGGAAAAACGACCGCCTATCTCTGTTCGGGCCATGCATGCTCCGTGCCGATCACGGACCCGGACGCGTTTGAAAAAGCCCTTGACGATAAAAAAGCGGGGATATGATCAGAGGTTCTTCAGCGACACGATGTCCTTGACGCCGACCAGCTTCCAGACAATGGAACGGTCCTCCTCTGCAATCGCCACCGGCGCGTCCATGGGGGAATGCCCGAGTGCGGCAAGGATATTGCACGACAGGTTGCGCTCGACAATCAGGTCGACAAATTTGTCGCGTATGATCTTCTTCTCGATCGAATCGCCCACTTCTTCCAGGTATCCCTGGAGCGTGACGAACGTGTAGGACGAGAGGTCCTTGGTAAACTTCTCGATCTCAACGGAGGCATAGGGGCTTTTCCGGAAATACTCGATCTTCTTGCCATATTTTGTTGAGAGGAAATAGAGGAATGAACCGTCAAATACATACAGGAACGGGGCGATGTACGGGTATTTTTCACCCTGGAATGCGATCCGGCAGATGTACCCTTTCTCGATCAGTTTGTCATATTCCACTTTGTCCATCCGCGGGATCTTGATGATCTCCATAGTCACTCAAACCTGATTCCCAACGTAAGACAATAAACCTTTTCAATTGGTGCTTATACAAAAAAGAGCAGTATTCAGCGTTTGATCCAGAAGCCCGCCTCTTTCCACGCGACTGAACGCGGTGTTGTTGCCGGAGGACAGAATGCCGGAAAAAACGGTAAACAAAGAATGAGATCCTCCCGCGCTTATTCTGTACCGGGATAATTGAGAAGCACCGGTTTTGTGTTCCCCGAGGCCAGCCGGTACTGTACCAGCGTCCAGGTCTCCTCAAGGCTCACCGGGACATATCCTGCGACTTCCGCACTGACATTGATCCTCCGGTGTTCGAAGTCAATGAACGGGTAATGACGGAGGTCATTGTTATGGTGATGGCCGTGGATCACCCAGCCGTCAAACGCTGCCGGGGCGTCTGCGGGGTCATGGACAAGGAAGAACCGCGTTCCCGCATGTTCAATCACGGCTGAGGAGCATGCCCCCGGCCCGGGGGCATCGTGGTTCCCGGCAATGAATGTGACCTCCCCGTGAAGGTGTTCCCGGTATTCGTGTTCGGGACGGGCAGTCCTGCCATAACACAGGTCACCGATATGATAGGTGCGGGTGCCGGGAGTAACCACGGCGTTCCAGTTCGCGATCAGGACCCGATCCATCCCGCCGGGATCGGAGAAGAGGAACGGTCTCGAACAGTAGCGGATGATGTTCGCGTGACCGAGGTGGAGGTCGGCAATGAGGAGGGTGTCCCCGGGTTGTTGAAGCCGGGGTTCCGTGCGCTCGAACCCCGCATCTTTCCGGAACCGCGATAATGTCTCATTCCAGGACCGGCTGTCATGCCGGTGGTTGTCATGCAGCCAGCATTTTTCCAGGAGATCGTACTCGGCAAGGATCTCTTCCCCGTGCATGAGCGAGATCCGGAGCCCGGTCTCGTCAATGAGGAGGGGCCGGATATTCCGGGCCTCAACGGATTCAAAGAGAGAACGGAATGCCGTGCGGAGACCGGAGAGGAAACCCCCGGGTTGCGCTGATTGTCCATCCCCGGTATCCGGGCCCGGCAGGGCCTGGAACACTGCCGAAGCCCTCTTTTGTTCCAGGTGGTTTGCGACCGTCACATGGTACCATTTCAGTTCCGGCCGGTCGTCCCATGCATTATGGCTGCGGCAGATCGGCAATAATGCCCCGGCCATCTCCGCGACCAGCCTCACCAGGCTGTCGGAAGGCCGTACAGAAAAAGCAATGACGCTGCCGTGCATGCCTTCGCGCTTCTCAAAACCGTCGAGGGTAAACGGGACGGGACCATAGTGCGATGCAACGGTGCCGATTGCATCGATGAGCTGCTGCTGGCTGACGCCCTCCAGCAGTTCCATCGGGCCAAAGAGCGTCACGTGCGGGTGCCGTTCCATGAACTGCCCGATGCCGAATACCCGGGCAATGGAGGCGACCGTCTGGCGGACCCGCCACTTGGTCCTGCCGAGCCGGATCTCCACAAGGTATATGTCATTCATGGTCCAGACCGCACACTCACTTTTTATTGTCGGTCTTCCGGGTTATAATGGAATCCGGTTGACTCCGGCAGGTACCGTACCGGGGAATGGAAAGAAAAGAGCGGGATATTATTCTTTTTTGTTGGCAAGGCCAAAGAGCATGATGATGCCGACAAGGACGGTTGCAACCCCCGCGATGCCAAGGATGATCCCGATACCGGGAGAAAGCGGGGATGCGGAGGTGATGCCGATCGCGATCAGGAGAGCCCCGACAAGGATGGCGATGACCGGTACCATGACTGGTTCTGCGATAGTAATTCCCCCAAATGGTATCAATTAGGTAATCGCCCGTCAAATTAAAGGTTACCGCTTCCGGTACCTGCTGGCCCGGGTGCCGCGTTACCGCAAACAATATCCTCATCACGATACCACGCCAACAATCCGGTACGTATGAGTATGCCCTCACTCCCGGTATCCACGATTTTTTTCGACATGGACAACACCCTCTTCGACCTCGTTGAGGCACAGGTCGCGTCCTGCCGCGAGGTTGTCCGGTTCCTCGGGCATGATGACGGGGAGGAATTATTCTCGTATTTCCTCAGGCCCGTGCACGGGTTCGAGTCGCATGAAAATATCCGGCAGTACATGGAAGAGCGCACTATCCCGGTCGACGGTACTTTTAAGAAAGCCTGCAGGATCTACGAGACCGAAAAACTCCGGCATATCTCACCCTATCCCGGCGTCGCAGAGACCCTGAGGCAGCTGCACGAACGGGGGTACCCGATGTGCATCGTCACCGATGCGCACTCCCGTGATGCAACCCTGCGCCTTGAAAAGATCGACCTTTTGCCGTTCTTCACCGGCATGATTGCGTACGATCTGGTGCAGGTAAAAAAACCCGCCCCGGGGCCGTTCCTCGCCGCGCTTGAGATGATGCGGGCCTCCCCGGACAATACCCTCCTTGTCGGGGACAGTATCCGGCGCGATATCGAGCCCTGCGCCCGGCTGGGGATCCGCACGGTCTATGCCCGGTACGGGGACCGGTTTGCGGACGGCCGCAGGGATCCCGGCGCGGATTTCATCATCGATGGGCTTGACGAGCTCCCGGTCATCATCGACCAGATCAACCGGTCCTGATCATCACCCGGTTTTTCCGGCAAAAACGGGCAATATGGGCGGGCGCGATAGCATAAACTCCGGAAAAAATACGAGTATTTCTGGTTTTTAATCCAGTTTCAGCAATAAATTAAAAAATGTGTCCGGTAAAATAAGAGCTATGTACGTTCCGAAAGAGATCTTTTTCACCAAAGGGGTAGGTGTCCATAAAGATCGTTTAGCCTCTTTTGAACTGGCCCTGCGAAAGGCCGGTATTGAAAAATGTAATCTCGTGTACGTCTCAAGCATCTTCCCGCCTGAATGCAAACAAATCACCCGCTCTGCGGGTCTTCGGAAACTTGCACCCGGTGCGATCACCTTCTGCGTCATGGCGAGGAACGATACCAACGAGCCCAACCGTCTCGTATCATCGGCCATCGGGCTTGCCCTCCCGAGCGCTTCGGAAGAGTACGGGTACCTTTCGGAACACCACGCGTACGGAGAAACCGAGAAGAAGACCGGGGAATATGCCGAAGACCTCGCGGCGACCATGCTCGCCACGACTCTCGGTATCGAGTTCGATGTGAATGCCGCGTGGTCGGAACGCGAACAGACCTACAAGGCAAGTGGCAAGATCATCAAGACCAAGAATATCTGCCAGTCAGCGGAAGGGGACAAGAACGGTCTCTGGACAACGACAATTGCCGTGGCAATGTTTCTTTAATTTTTCTCTATTTTTTTAGATCTTTTTTCAATAATTATGAGCAACGCCGCCACATTCGAAGTTATCACTTCTCTACAGCCTGTGGCTGTTCCCGAAGGGATGCAGTCGAAGGCTGATATCTTCTCAACGGCGTACGGCGGTCCCCGCGGCGGATCGGTTACTGACTGTGCCGGAACCTCCCTGCCCCGCCGTGACCCGTAGGGGCCCTGAGGCGGGGAGCCCTCGAATTTACTTAAAAAACCGAGTCCCAAAATTTTTCTAAAAAAAACCTTCGGCAGCTGTGCCGTTTATCCTCCCTGAATTATGGAGTCTCAACGTCACTGAGCACTTCAACGTGCAGAGCTTTGAACGAGAAACCATATAAAAAATGGATCGTTTTCCTGATAATCATCATGCAGGATTTACGGCGCCTGTATATCGGGCATTATGTGCTGACATATAAACCGGATAAGAAAAAAGAACAGATCACACTTGTGGACTTTGCACATCACGATGAGGTATATTGAAGAAAAGCCACGGCCTCTTTGAAGAGATCAGTTGCCCTGATCCGGAACCAGCCGGGACCGGGCTAACTTTTTTGTATATCCTGTTAATTTCCCCGGACCCGGTCCCCCCTCGTCTCATCCGTCCCCACTCCCGAAAAAGTCCGGGAAATATTCCCGGATCCGCTGGCTTTCTTCGTCTGTCGCTCCCTGGAGATTCATGTCCGTCATCCCGATGATGAATGCGGCTGCCTCGTTTCGATCTGCTAACGGGAAGACATCCGGCTTGCCTGAAGGCCCGGACCGGTAACAGACATAAAAGCAGGGCTCCTCTCCGGGCACCGGGTGGGCAAAAACGAGAGTCTCCTCAGAGGCCATGATGGCGAGGCCTGGCGGATTATACTGGATGCAGAGGAGCGCCACATCTGAAAAGAGGTCTAGTTCCGAAGGTTGTCGCTCCCTGTTACGGCCGGCATCCGGGCTTGTGCTGTCTGTGTTCACCTGGCACCGGTGGAGATGTTGGTGGGTGAGAAAATAAATTTATGCACATTGCATACATTAATCCCTAAATGTGCATATCCCACACTGGAGTGTATGCCTGCGAAGGAAAATATCGTTAAGTCCCGGTTTCATTATGGATCTAATTCTCTTGATCTTACTATCCCCTCTGGAGTTGCCAAGTCCCAGAAGATCAATCCCGGCGATGTCTTCCGGCTTGTCGTCAAAGAAGAAAAGGGCAATCTCGTTTTACAATATGAGCGGGTTTATTCCACGAAGGTGTGAGTGGCCGGGAGAACGGGCGATTCAACATAAGCAAAAAATTAAGCGAGATAATTTCTCTCGGTAAAAATCAGAGAATTGCACGTGATTTTATTTTTAATTTGGTGCATTCTCGCAATAAGCTGTAACATCTTTTATCACACCTTCCCGTAAACGCCATCCCCATCACCTCTCCCCCGCCATCCCCCGGATCCTCTCCGCAAGTTCCCGCACCGCAACCCGGGCAGGCGAATCCGATGGAATCAAAGAAACCGGAGATGCAGCCAGGTCCGCCTTCTCAACAGAGGGATCTTCAGGCACAACAGCAATCGGCAGCTCCCCGCCAATATCCACAGGAGCAGCCCCGGTCTTGTACATGTTGAACACCACGTGGATCTTCTCTTTCTCAAGCCCGAGCTGGGTGGCAATCTCCCGGATCCGGGCAATCGTCCGCAGTCCCCGGGCGCCGGGGTCGCTGACAATGAGCAGCATGTCGGGCTTGCCGATCGTCCCCCGGCTGATGTGTTCCATGCCGGCCTCCGTGTCGATCACGATGAAGCGGTAGTCGCGTTCCAGCTGCTTCATGCATTCCGAGAGGAGGTCGTTCGCAAAGCAGTAACACCCCGTCCCCTCGGGTCGTCCCATTGCCACGAGGTCGAACCCTTCCGCTTCCACGAGCGCCTGCCGGAACCGGAACCGGACATAGTCGTGCCGGTTCATACCGGGAGGGATGTTCCGCGAGAAGGCCTCTTCCCGCATGCTCCCGAGGGTCTCGTGGACGGCGACGCCCAGCGCCTCGTGGAGGTTTGCGTTCGGGTCGGCATCGACAGCGAGGACCGGGGTTTCGCCAAGCGCGATGAACGAGCGGAGGAGAAGGGAGCTGATCGTTGTCTTGCCGGTCCCTCCCTTGCCGGAGACTGCGATCGTGAACGGGTGCGGAGGCATGGTGTCAGTCCTTCAGGTGCGGCTGCCCGTCTCCCCGGCACGGATGCGCCGGGAGATCTCTGCTGCCGCTCCCATGATCGCAAGCGACCCGTTGCGGTCGGCAAACCGGATCCCGCAGCTGGGCGTGATGAGCGACTGTGCATCGAAGAGTTTCTCCGGCATACGGGCGCAGAGCTGGGTGCGTATCGCGAGGTATTTTGCGTTGAGTGTGTCCACCGTTTCCGTTGCAAAGACCTTATGCTCGGCGGGTACGATCCCCCATGCTACAACCCCGCCCTTCTCCATGTAGGAGATGATGGAATCCGCGTACAGGAGAAACTCCGTTGAGGTTGCATACGCGTCCATGGAGATGACAGACGGGGAGAGGCCGATGACGAACTCCCAGTCCGTGTTGGAGCAGCAGTGAATGCCAAGGCCGCCTTCGATAAGGGAAGCGATATCGTCCCATCCGGACCGGACGGTCTCGCGGTCTACCGGGACAACGGACGATCCCAGCGATGCAAGGTAGGGTTCGTTTAAGACAACGAGTGTCTCTTGTGCTCCGGTCTGATCCCGCATCGCCTGCTCGCACCAGCGGGCCTTGAGGGCGATCATCTTCGAAAGGACATCCGCGAGCTGGGAATCATAATAGATCGGCCGCTTGTTGGCATCGACCACCTGCATACCGAACGTGACCGGCCCGGTCACCTGGCATTTCAGGACGATCGTTGGCGGGACCTTCCGGGACAGCATCTCGATAAATGCCGAGGCGTATTCCACATGGAGGCCGTAACCGGCAGAATTCCCCTCAACGAAGTCCATGTACACCTTCTCCATAGCAGCGGTCTGGTCTTTCGTGCTGTCGAAGAGGAGCCGGTCCTCCCGGATGAGGCGGCCCGGGAGCTGCTCGGAGTCGTTGAAGACAATGCTCTCGAGCTGGCCCCGGTCCGGGAGGGTCGGGATGTACGGGAAATCAGGGAAGAGGGCGAGGACATCGTCGCACGCCTGCTTCGGGTCTGTGTGGGGCAGTGCACCAACGCCGGTTGCGAGCGAATGGGGCGAGGGGATCATCTTTGCCATGCTGCCTACTCCCTCCTGGTGCGGCAGGATTCGAGAAGTTTCTGGACGCCGGGGAAGAGCGTAAGGTCCGTGTGCGGGAGGAAGGTACTGCCGGTGTACTCGTCCATGAATGATTTTTCCGCGTTCAGCTCGATGTAAGCAATCTTATACGCGATATCATCGAGGGTCTTTCTCGCCCTGCGGTTGATGAGCGCGATGTTTGCGCCGGCCACGGCGCCGTTCCCGATGTTTATTATCTGGTCGATCGCGATCTCCGGGATGAGCCCGATGATGGTCGCGTTCTTCTTGTCCAGGTAGTTCCCGAATGCACCTGCGAAATAGATCGTGGAAATCTCGTTATGGGTCACCCCCGCCTCCTTCATCAGGCTCAGGCACGCAGCATGGACCGAGGCCTTGCTCATGATCAGGTTCTTGATATCGTTCTCCGTGATGACAATGTCCTTTCCGATATCCGTCTCCTTTGCCCAGGCAATGACATACTCCGGGAAGTGGGCATTCCTGCGGATGCGGGGGTTGTTGATCTCCATATTGATCCGGCCGGTGCGGTCGATCACGCAGGCGATGAGGAGTTCGGCGAGCAGGTCGATCAGTCCCGAACCGCAGATGCCCCGGGGCCTGATGCCGTTGATGGTCGAGTACTTCGGGTCCAGCGTGACGGGGTCGATCGCGATCTTCTCGATTGCCCCGGGGTTTGCCCGCATGCCGAAGAGGACCTCCCCGCCTTCGAGTGCGGGACCGGCAGCACCGGCGCAGGAGAACATCCACTCCTTGTTGCCGAGCACGACCTCGAAGTTCGTGCCGATGTCCACGAGGAGCGAGATCTCTTCCCGCTCGCCCATGCCGCAGGCAAGGATATCAGCGATGATGTCGCCGCCGATGAAGTCGCTGACAGCCGGGAAGGCAAACACGCCCCCGTTCGGGTTGCAGGCAATACCGAGCCGGCTGGCAGCAATGGAGAGCGCCCGGCGGACGACCGGAACATAGGGCTCGGCGATCATGTATGCGGGATCGATCCCGAGGAGCATGTGGGTCATCACCGTGTTGCCGGCCACGACCACTTCATAGATGTCCTCTCGGTCGATCCCTGCCGTGTTGGACGCGGTAGTAAGGGCCTGGTTGATGCTCTCCGCGGCAAGGGCCTGGAGTTTTACAAGACCGTTCTTCCGGGCAAAGTTGACCCGGGCCAGGATGTCCTCCCCGCAGCTGATCTGCTTGTTGTAATTGGATGCAACGCAGACGACCTTACCCGTGACCAGGTCCCAGAGGTAGACGACAACGGTTGTCGACCCGAGGTCGACTGCTGCGCCGTAGACCCTCTTCGAGGTATCGTTCTCCTGGAGATCGATGACACGGTACCCTCCGGGCACGAGCCCGATGGTCGCAGTCACGTTCCAGTCGCTGTGACGCAGGATTCCCGGCATCTCGCGGAGCACCTCGAGCGGGACGTACATCTTCTCCGCCACCGGCCCCCCGCTTTTCTGGATCCCCCACAGGAGCCGGGACAGGTCGGGGGAAGGATCGGCAAGGCTTGGTGGCTGGAGCTGGACATAGTATTTCTTCACGGACGGCCGGAAATCGATCTCCTGGTCCAGTCCCTCCACGAGGATCTTCTGCTCCTGGATGAGAGTGCTCTCCGGCACGACCACGTGAAGGTCGCCCTGGATTGTTGTCTCGCAGGCAAGGCAGGCGCCCTTCTGCAGCTCGGCTTCCGTGAAGAACCGGCCGTACTTCTGGCGGTCGAAGTCCACCCGGCCGGACTGGATGTAGACAATACATTTTCCGCACTTGCCCAGGCCTCCGCAGACCACGTTCATGGAGAGGCCGGCCCGCTGGGCAGCGTCGAGGACTGTTGTCCCGCGTTCGACATCGATCTTGCGGTAACTGGGGAGGAAGGTAACGGTCCGCATCTACTTTTTCCACTCCTCGTGCAGGAATTCCCCGATCTCCGCGGCATCGCGGGGACCGACGAGGACTTTCCAGCCGGTTGCATCCTCGATCCTCCCGGAGAGCGGCGAGGCATACCCGGGGATGATCAGCTTCCGGTGCGTTACTTCGTCCTCGACCCCGAATTTTTTAATCGAGTCCCGTACGAGCATCTCGGAGAGTTTGCCGGCGGCAACGGCGGTCAGGACCGAGAGCCCTTCCGTGTCCACGATCAGCATGAAGCAGGGGATGCGGGTAGACTCGAGGTAACCCTGGAGCGTGAAGAACGTGAGCGAGAAGTTCACCGTCATCAGGACCGGTGCGTCCTTGTCCGGTGTGCCGACACGGTACAGCCCGGGGTTCATCTGGATGGGTTTCTGGGGGTCCGTGTAGATATTCTGGCGGAGCGTGAGCGAGGCCTTTGTGGCACCGGGTGAGAGCGGGTCCGTGACAATGACCGAGGCATATTTTACGATACCCAGTGCAACCGCCGCGTCCTGCTGTCCGGTCGCGGTGGCATCGAGATACACGGGATAGCCGAGTTCCGGGACTAAACGCGTGATCGCAAGCTGCCGTATCTGCGTGGAGCGGGTGAGGAATGCCCCGAGGTTTTCCGGTGCAGGGTCAAGCACAAGGTCCTGCACTCCTTCGGCAGTGCAGTCCTTCACCATCCGGGCAAGACCATCGGGCGTTGCCGCCCGGATGACCAGCGGGCACCCGTACTTTTTGGCAAGCGCACACATCTCCTTGAAGTTCTCCCCGGTCGCTGCATGGAGGAGCGGCCGGTAGGAACCACAGTGGACCAGGGCTGCCGCGTGCGCTGCAGGGTCCTTTGCAATGAGCACCGGGGGGAGGTGGGCCTGCTCCTGCTCCACGGTTGCAACAGCTTTTGCAAAGGTCTTTGCTGATCCGCTCGTGTTCTCGATGGCAATACCGCTGAAGCGGAGATCGGTGCCAACGCGGGTGAAGGTCTCGTCCCGCACCCGGCGGGTGACTGCCGCGATCTCCGCAGGTGCCTGCGTATCGCTGACGCGGAAGACGATGCCGGGCGGGTGGTAAAAGGTCTTCTCGTGCCGGTACAGGACCGTCTCTTCTCCCACCTTGAAGAAGCGCTCGCCCATCCCGACCCTGATGAGCCGGATGGGTGGCCGCGTACTTGCCCCGAGAACCGATTTTGCTTCGTCGCTCAGGTACGGGCAGAGCTCGACATCCGCTTTCCCGCCGGCGAGTTTCATCGCAAACGTGAGGCAGGTCGGATCGCCGCACTCCTTGCAGTTCTTCTTGGGGAGGAGCTTGTAGATGTCCAGTGCCTTGAGTGCCATCCTATCGCACCTCCGCTGCTGTCCCGGGTTTTTTCATGTCAGTAAATGCCTTCCGGAGGAGGGGGATGGTGCCGGGGTGGCGGACGCAGATGATCTCTGCGCCGGCGGTCGCCGCGGCAATGCCGGTGTAGAACTCCCACTGGATTGCCATCTCGTCCTGCACCGCGGGTTCTGCCTCCCGTACTTCCTTGATGGTGAGCGAATCGATCGCGGAACAGACCATGGGCATGGCAAGATCGGTATCGCCCTTGAGAGCAGAGAACCGGATCCGTTCCATCGCCGAGTAAGAATATTCGAAACCGTACCCAAGCGCCCCGGTATACGGGTCGATCACGATGTGGTCCCGCTGGACGCCGATCTCCTTTAAGAGGATGTTAAGTTGTTTTGCTAGGTTAATGTCGATGGGCGACTGGGCGATGATGGAGTGGTTGTAGGCAAGGGCAGCGGCGGCGATGCTGCGATACTTCCCCGCCTCCGCGGTGCCGAGGAGGAGCCGCTCACCCTGCGCCACTTCCCCGCATTTCTGGAACACCTCGCTGTCGATCTTCGGCTCGTTGCTCCCTTCGATGATCAGGGGCAGGCTGGACGCCGCGAGCACATCTTCGACAACTTTTCCGAGCGAGGCAATATCGCTAAAATTCCGCTGCCGCGTGCTGGTCAGGTACAGCCGGATAAGGTCGGCCCCGTACGTTCCGTCAGCGGCTTTTGCCCACTCGCCCACGTTGTTGACCAGGTCCCCGCAGTAATTCGTCACGATCGGCGGCCAGAACGGGAGATAGTCACAGATCTCAAGAGCGATGAGCGGGGACGGCGAGCCAGCCCGGTCTTCCATGAACGGGAGCGTTGTCCCCCCGCCAATCCGGTACGAGCGTCTCCGCGTGCCCCCGTCCGCGTTTGTTGCTCCAAGCACGACTTCGCCAATCGTTGACGTCCAGCCGAAATTCATGTCGAAGGCCATCGTGCTCACACCAGCGGTTTCATCCCAAGGGCCGGGTGGCCGACGCGTTCGAGGAACACCATGAGGTCTTCGATGGTTGCCGCGGTGGTCTCATCCCCGATCTTCTCAAGGAACCCCGCAAGGCCGCGTTCCGCGAGCTTCTTTACGAGCCGTTCTTTGAGTTCCTCCTTGAGGGCGGCCGACATCCAGACCAGCCGCTCGATCCCGCCCTCCCCCTGGAGGAACCGGTCCGAGAGGATATAGTTCTTGGAGATCCCGGCAAACCCGGGTGTCTGGGCCCCGCCGCCAATCGTGCCGGCGAGTGTCGAGAACGTCATGCCCGACGGGGTTATTCCCGTGTGTTCACGGTTCACGACCATGATCCCGTTCACCTCCGGCAGCATCAGGGCGATCGCCTCGAAGCAGCCGCAGCAGGTCATCGGGTATTCCATCACGCTGTAGAGTGAGCACCGCTCGATCTCGCCGTGGCTTGCCTTCTTCACGAAGCGGTTGACACCCTCGAACTCCCCGGTCTGGGCGTTGAGGACCGCACCTTTCTCGATCGGCTGGTTGGCTCCGGAAGGGGCGATCTCGTACGCGATCTTCCCGTCGAGCCAGCTGATCGCGCCGCAGAGGGCGAGGCGCTCGGGGGTGATGACGCAGACGTGGTTTGGGGCAAACGTCTGGCAGAGCGTGCAGGAGTAATAGGTGCTGACCTCGCTGTCCCGCATCCCCTTGATCCGTGCATCGCGTTCATCGTACACCCGCTCCGCCTCTTTCTTCGCTTCAGTGACTTTGGCGCTGTCCGTGATCAGCGTGACCGCAACCGCGTCGAGCAGCTGGGGGAAGTCCATGCGGAACTTGCTTGCAAGCAGCTTGCCAATGTGTTCGATCTTTACGCCCTTTGCCACGGCTTCCTTCGAGAGCCGCACCCAGATGAGGTCCCGCTGGGCCACGTGCCAGGAGCCTTCTCCATAATTGACGAAGTTGTGGATCCGCCGTTCGAGCACCGGCTCGTAGTCCTTCTTCATCGCCTTGCCGGCGACCTCGATGATGATCGCGAGCGGGTTTGCGGATCCCTCTTTCAGTGCATCGATCTCGGGGCCGATGACCGTTACCTTCCCGTCCTCGATCTCGCCGGGCTGGCGCATCCTTAATAGCTCGAACGCCGGCGACCTGCCGCCGCCGAACTCCACGTACATCTCTTCCTTCCGTATGCTCTTTCCCTCGAATGCGGGTGAACATCCCATGGGGATCGGGATCGCGGTGATATTGACCCGGATGCCCTTCTGGTCCATGCCCAGCCTGACCACGTCCTCGGGTGTGGCGGGAGTCCATGTCCCGCCCTCATATCCGCCGACCGAGAGGATGGAGAAACCAAGCACCCGCATGCCGTCAACGAGCGCGATCTCTTCATCGCTCAGGCCGGGGAAGACAATGACAATCGCCTTGGCACGTTCGGTCGCATACGCGAGCAGGCGGTGCGCGTCACCGGGCGTGACACCGCCGAACATCATGGCAACGCGGGCGATGATGTCAACGAAATGGATGCCGTGGAAGGGTGTTGAACCAAGGGGGATGAGACGGTATTCAAGGCCCAGCCGGACGCCGGCTTCGGACAACGTGGGGATAATGTTTCCGGCAAGGAACGTGAGCATGTATTTTTCCTGCAGTTCGCGGCAGATGGCCGCAGCACTCCCCCCGCTTCCAGGTGAGCCGACAACCAGCGCGAGGCCAAGAATACTCCCGTCAACGAGCGAATACCCGAGCTTGCGGATGACCGTGTCATTGATAAAACCGGTGTATGGTGCCGGCTCCTTGCCGGACACCGCGGTTTGTTCTGCAAGCAGGCACTCGGATGCAACGATCGGGTTGTTCGCGGTCTTACTAAACACCTCTGCCGCTGCTTTCTGGTCATGCACTGCAATGCCGGTCAGTGCATAGGAGATCGGGAGGTGATACGCGGTATCTTCATAAGAAAACGATTTCTGGAGTGTTGAGATCCTCGTTTTCAGCAGGTCTTCGCCATGTTTTTTGGCCAACTCAACATCGGGCATCGTCTGTTTCCCTCGTATCAAGGGTTACGCGGTAATATAGATATAGTTTCGTTATCGGGTAACCCGGATTTGTGTAATCTGGCGATTTTGGGCAATTGGGGCAATTATTACAGAAATCTGACAATAAAGAAATATATACGTTTTAAACGATATTCTTCATAACGAGAGGTACATATGGGAAAGGTCCAGTTCATAAGGGGCATCTCAACCCTTATTCTGCTTGCTGCCGTTGCTGTCTGCATACAACCGGCACTGGGAGCAAATGAAACGATCTCTATTGCATACCGCGGTCCCGGTGGATATTATATCGGCGATACGATCACCCTCGACGGGTTCAATAATGCCGGGAATGTCACGGTCCTGAAACTCACCGGCCCGGGACTGCCTGCCGGCGGTGTCCCGATCTATGACCTGAATGGCGTTGAAGGGACCGGCAATCCTGTCCCGATGAACGCTGATGGCACGTGGCGCTTCTCCTGGTATACGTCCTCCATCAAGGGAATCGACCAGATGCAGACGGCACGGTATTACATCACGGCATTTGACCTGAACGATCCCACACAGTCTTCAACCACATCGGTCATGATGAAAAAACCGGACTTTTACGTTGTCGCAAACCCGGACCAGCTGGAGACCGGCAATTACATCCAGCTGCTCGGTACCGCTGAACAGGGAACAACGGATATCAGGATCCAGGTCAGTGACGGAAACGGGAACGTCCTCCATACCTATGAGACCGGTGCAACCGCGTCAGGATATTTCACCTATGCATTCCACGTGGACATGCAGCCGGGTGAATATTACGTCACGGTCTCCAGCCCGTCCGTGAAGAACACGTTCCGTACCACGATCACGGTCATCCCTCCCCAGACTCCGGCGCCATCAGAAACCCCGGTAACCTCTGTTGGCACCCTGCCCGGAACCGTTCCGGGACAGGTCCCCCCGGGAACCTCCTCCGGGACCGGCACGCTGTCGGTCTCATCCACCCCTGACGGTGCACCGGTCTTCCTTGACTCGGTATCCGTGGGTGTAACCCCGATTACGCTGGGCAGCATTACTCCGGGCAACCACCTTGTGGAGATCAAACCCCCCGGCTACTTTGCCTACTCGGTCCAGGTAACCGTAAAGCCCGCGGAAACAACCTCTCTCTCGCCAACGCTTGTTAAGAACCCGCTCTCCCTGCCGGTCTCTCCCGTCACCGCATGTGCGGGGCTCCTCATCGCGGGATTCCTCTTCGTGGCCTTTTCGGCAGGACGAAGAGATCCATAATTTCTGATAATCCCTTTTTTTTAAAACACTGGTCCGCCAACCATAACCTATATCGAAGTCCGGCAACAACGGTATACCCGCAAACGGTGGATCATGGGAAAATTTTCTTTTGTTGCGCATATGCCGGACGAGCCCGGTTCACTGCACCGGGCAGCCGAGATCATCAAAAAATATGACGGCAATATCAACCGTATCCAGTTTGACCGCCGCATCGACCCCGGGACCGTCTTTTACGAAGTGACCGCATCGGACGATGCCTACCGGAAGATCACCGAAGACCTTGCCCGGATCGGGTACCTCCAGACATCGCTCGTCTCCCTTGACTTCCTGAAGTTCTGCGTGTACCTCCCGCACCGTCCCGGGGCGCTCTACGAGTTCCTCGGGTACATCACCTCGGCGGGAGCCAACATCGCGCTGATCGATTTCGATGACAAGGGCCGGCACCCCGACCGCCTCACGGTCAGCCTCAACCTCGAGCAGAGCAGGGAGATCGACCGCCTCCTCGACCAGCTGAAGTCGCGGTACCGGCTTGAGATTGTCGAGTACGACAAGACCGGGAAACACCTTGACGACACGGTTTTTTATGTCCGGTACGCCCAGGAAGTCCGGGAACTGATCGGCGAATCCGAGGATGCGTTCCTGCTCTCGTTCCTTGCGGACACCAACCATATTGCGCAGGAGCTCATGGACCGGGGCTGCAACCCCCACCAGGTGTTCGACAGCGTGCTTGCCACCGGCCGGACCATGAATGCAACTTCCGGTGATAATTTTTATTCCGCCGTTCAGCAGTTCGCGATCACACCAGACACGATGCTGTACTGCTTCCAGCCTCCCTGCGGGGGGAGCATATTCCTCATCCAGGCCCCGGCAGAACTGGTGATGATCGATACCGGTTACGGCATCTACCATGACGATATCATGACCATGTTCTCCCGGTACGGGGTGGACATGAGAAAACTCACCCGCATCATCGTCACGCACGCGGACGCGGACCACTGCGGGGCCGCGGGCCACTTCTCCGTGCCGGTGTACATGCACACGGGGACCCTTGAGATCATCCGGACCAACAACCGGGGCTATGGCTCGCGGAGCCAGGAGTCGGTGCTCGAGGCGTTCTACACGAAGATGATCAACCTCTTCTCGCGGTTCGCCATTCCGTCGGACATCCACTGTTTTTCCGGGCCGACCGGTGCGACGCGGGGGATCTTCCCGGTCATCGGGACGGTCACCATCGGCGGACTGGAACTGGACGTGCTGGACGGCCTGGGTGGACATACCTTCGGGCAGGTCTTCCTCTATTCCAGAACCCACGGCCTGATCTTTGCGGCCGACAGCGTCATCAATTTCCGGAGCCTGACACAGGAGCGGGCGGACTACAGCTCGCTTGCGGCATTCCTCGTCACCTCTGTCAACGTTGACAGCGACCGGGCAAAGCAGGAGCGTATCGCCCTGACGGCTCTTGCAGAGGAGACGGACAATGCGCTCGCACCCGCCGGCCGGCGCTGCCTCATCTGCGGCGGGCACGGGGCGGTCTCGGTGCTCGAGAACGGGAAACTTGTTCAGTACGGAAAGATTGACGAGTACCGGGCCGGGAAAAGCGAGTGAAGGGTGGCCGGGGCCATACGGAAAAAATACGCCCGTCAACACGATTGAGATTGAAAGAAGTTACATTTTTTTTGGGGGGATATAGGTTGCACAATACAGGAAATAGGGAGTATCTCCACTCTTCTCATCATAGTTCCTGATCTCGTTGTCACAATATTCCGGGTAGGTATCCAGGACATACTCTTTAAGCAGGTTCACGCTGGCAAATGATCGTGTTTTGTAAATCAGGAACAGGTGATTATACCGAAGGCCGTCCTTCTCGAATTGTTTTAACTGCGTCCGGGGCTGATCGGTGATCCCGAATTTCAGGAATTTCACCATTTCCCGTTTGAATAAATACTGGACTCCCTGCTGGACTCCTTTTTTGGCATTTTCCAGATTATCCGTAACTCCGGTGTCAATTATCGGCATAAGCACAAGCAAGCTGATGGATATAGTTCTCTGACATTAAATCTTGTGATTTGATCTCTCCGGGACCTGCCGGAGACCGGTCCATCACCATCTTACAAAACAGGGGAACTTAATACCTGTCAGTCGTACGGGTAATTCGTTACAATAATTTCCTCGATCCCGCTCCGGCGTTCGCCATTGCAGTTGATGAACCGTCTGGCCGTGACGGTCTCGATACGGAACCCCTCATACAGGTCCTCGATTGCCGGGACCTTGGAATTGCTCAACATGAGCCGGATCCCTTTTTTCGAAAGTTTCCGGAACAACCGGGCGAGCCGCTCCTGGTCCTCGAACCGGAACCCCCTGGAATTGTAATCCGTGAAGTTCGCGGTCTTTGAGAGTGGCTGGTACGGGGGATCGAAATAGATGAAGTCGCCTTTCCGGGCGGTCTTTACCGCCGCTTCGAAGTCGGCATTCAGGATCTTCACCTTCGCGAGCAGTGCGGAGAACTTCATGATGCTTGCACCCGAAGGGATGGAACGGTTCTTGTGGCTCCCGAACGGCACGTTGAATTTCCCTTTCCGGTTCACCCGCCAGAGACCGTTGAACCCGTGCTTGTTTAAGTAGATGAGCAGGGAGGCCCGTTCGATCTCATGCAACGGGCTACCGATGATGGTGTTGAACTTCTCTTTCAATGCCTTGTACGACGCCTCATCATTCCGGAGGTCATCGTCCTCCAGTGCAGCGATGAGCGACTCCGGCTTGTCCTGCACCACCCGGTACAGGTTGATGAGCTCGCTGTTCAGGTCGGCAATCACCGCACGCGAAATGAGCTGGTGGTTATCGAGGTTGACCAGCAGTGCCCCACCGCCAATGAACGGCTCGTAGTACGTGTTCCATGCCGGGGGGAGGCGCTGATCCAGTTCCACGAGAAGTTGTCGCTTTCCGCCGGCCCATTTGATAAAAGGCGAGCATTTCACGAGCGGGGCAATCACAGACTAACTTTTTAGAACATTGCATAAAGATCTATCCCCGTTCCCGCGTCAGTAACGAAAATACCGGCTCCGGCATCAGAAATTCTCATCTACTATGTGGGTGCATCTCTTGTGCGAGAAGCATGGACAGCCACAGGGTGCAGGAAATGATGCTGTTGATGGCATCGAAGATCCGGGCGATTGCGAACAAAATATCTGACAACGACGTCGAGAAATTTATTGCCGAACTGCTGGACGCAAAGCGAGTCTACGTGATCGGCGCCGGGCGCTCGGGACTCGTTGCCAAGGCGTTTGCGATGCGGCTGATGCACCTTGGCCTGAAGGCGTACGTGGTCGGCGAGACGATCACGCCTGCCCTGAGCCCCGGGGATGTCATGGTGATCTTCTCCGGCTCCGGCAGGACGAAGACCGTGGCGGATATTGCCGAGACCGCAAAGGACATCGGGGCCCACATCTGCCTCATCTCCTCCAACGCGGATTCACGGATCGGGAAGATTGCGGACTGCATCGTCATCATTGAGCACCACCGCGACGAAGTCGAAGACGATACCGTGGAGTTCGAGATCCGGCAGATGATGGGCGAGCACAAGTCCTTTGCACCGCTCGGCACCCTCTTCGAGACCGCGTCCATGATCTTTTCCGATGCCGTCATCTCGCGGCTTATGGAAATAACGAAGACGGACGAGACTGCCCTCAAGAACCGGCATACGAATATCGAGTAGACAGGAAGTGACCTATGGGCATGAAATTCTCTGAACGGGTGGCGGGGATCGAGATCTCCGGCATCCGGAAAATTTTCGAAGCGGCAGGACCGGACTCCATCAACATGGGGCTTGGCCAGCCGGATTTTGACACCCCGCAGCATATCAAGGATGCAGCGATCAAGGCGATCCAGGACGGAAAGACCGGGTACACCACGAACAACGGCCTCCCGGAACTCCGGGCTGCGATCAGCAGAAAATTCAAAAACGAGAACGGGATCAAGTACCACCCGGACCAGCTCATCGTCACGGCCGGTGCAAGCGAGGCACTCCATATCGTGATGCAGGCGCTCCTCAACCCCGGCGACCGCGTCCTCTGCCCCGACCCGGGTTTTGTCTCGTACGCGTCGCTTGCCACCATTGCCGGGGGGACCCCGGTCAGCGTCCCGCTCACAAAGACCCTTCATATCGATGTCGAGAAGGCAAAGGCCCTGATGGGTGGCACAAAGCTCTTTGTCTTAAACTCCCCCGGTAACCCGACCGGTGCAGTCGAGAACGAGGAATCGGTCAGGGCGATTGTCGAGTATGCCGCAGACAAGGGCGTCACGGTCGTATCCGATGAGGTGTACGAACATTTCATCTACGGCAAGAAGCACGTGAGCGCTGCAAAATTCGGCGACAACGTGATCACCATCAACGCCACGAGCAAGACCTACGCGATGACCGGCTGGCGCCTCGGTTATCTTGCGGCATCGCCCGAGATCATCGGGCAGTGCCTCAAGGTCCACCAGTACTGCCAGGCCTGCGCCACGTCGATCTCCCAGTATGCGGCCCTTGCCGCGTACGAGGGCAACCAGGGTGCGGTTGCGGTCATGCGGGACGAGTACGAGGCACGCCGCGACCTCATCTGGAAGGGCCTTTCCGACTTGGGCCTGCCCTTCCCGAAACCGGAAGGTGCGTTCTATGCCTTTGTCCCGATGAAGCCGGCACTGACGGAGAAGATCATCGCAAAGGGCGTCATCGTGGTCCCCGGCTCCGCATTCGGCGCCAATGCGCCGGAGTACACCCGTTTCAGTTATGCCACATCGCGACAGAATATAATGACCGCTCTTGAACGGATCGAAAAACTCGTGAAGTGATATCATGGTAAAGGAACTCCTGGCAAAATTATCCAATGCCCACGGTGTCTCGGGCAGCGAAGGCAGCGTATTGTCGATAATAAAGAAGGAACTCAAGGGCCACGTGGACGAGATCCGCGAAGACTCGATGGGCAACCTGATCGCCATTAAGAAAGGGAACAAGTTCAAGGTGATGCTCGCCGCCCACATGGACGAGATCGGCCTGATGGTGAAGTTCGTGGATGAGAAAGGATTTCTCCGGTTCGTTGCTCTGGGCGGATGGTACGGCCCCACGCTCTACAACCAGCGCGTGGTCCTGCACTCAACGAAGGGCCCGGTGTACGGGGTCATCGGAGGCAAACCCCCGCACATGATGGATGCCGAAGAGAGCAAGAAAGGCGTCAAGATCGATGACATGTTTATCGATGTCGGCGCCACGAACCGGCAGGAAGTGGAAGTGCTGGGTGTTGACGTGGGGACCCCGGTAACCATTGACCGGGAATTCACGGAACTCGGGTACGGCCGCGTGACCGGCAAGGCATTCGACAACCGGGCCGGGGTTGCGATGCTGATCAAGACCATGCAGGAGGTCAAATCCCCGCTCACGATCTGTGCGGTCTTCACGGTACAGGAAGAAGTCGGTCTCAAGGGAGCAAGGACGAGCGCTTATACGCTCGAACCTGACTGCGCCATCGCCACCGATGTCACGATCCCCGGCGACCACCCGGGCATCGAGATGAAGGACGCCCCGGTTGAGATGGGGAAAGGCCCGGTCGTCACGATTGTTGACGCCAGCGGCCGCGGGCTCATTGCAAGCAGGAAGGTCGTGAGCTGGCTCAAGGAAGCGGCGGACAACGAGAGCATCCCGATGCAGCTCGAAGTCGGCAGTGGCGGGACAACCGATGCCACCGCGATCCACCTGACGAAGGGCGGCATCCCGAGCACCACGATGAGTATCCCGACCCGGTACATCCACTCGCCGGTCGAAGTCCTCGATCTCCGGGACCTCGAGGCCGCGGTGCAGCTGCTGGTCGCTGCGCTGAAGAAGAAGCCAGCGCTGTAATTTTGGCTCTGTAGAAATGCTGAGTTCACAGAAGTAAAACAGTGACAGAAAGATCTAAGGTACAGTGCCTCCTTATTTTGTTATGCTACTAACGATAAGGAGGCAAACTAATGTCGGCAAACCGGTATATCAGGTTTGTTGAATTATCCTCTGGCCTAATCAGAGACTCCCGCATTCCACTTTTTTCATCGAAGTTCTCGAAGAAAACCTATACGCAACATCAGTTACTCACGCTCCTTCTCCTGAAAGAGTATTTGTCAGAAGATTATCGGGATGCGGTTGAACTTGCGGAGATAATGGATTTAATTCGTGCAAAGATCCATCTCGATAACGTACCTCATTTTACAACAATCCACAAGTTCAGTCAACGGATAAGATCCACGACATTCACCCGGATACTGAACCGACTTGTAAAAATGTTTTACGACTGGGGTGAGAGGATTCCCAGTACTGCAATTGATTCCTCAGGGTTCACCAGCTCGTATGCCAGCCACTACTATTCCTGGAGAACGGATAAAATGAGAAAACGGTTCCTGAAAACTTCTGTCTCTGTCGATACAAATCAACAGATTATTACCGGTCTGAAGATCTCCCAACATCCGGTTCATGATAGCATTCACGCCAGAACTCTCCTCAAACAATGTCACAGGACCAGACCCTCTGACCTCTATGTCATGGACAAAGCATACGACTCCGAAGAGATCCATGAACTCGTTTGGGATACGCTGAATGCCTGCTCGCTTATCCCAGTCCGAAACAGAAAACGGAAGCGGATCTCCGGATATTATCGTCAACGGATCGCTCAATCTTTTGACGAGGAAAAATACCATCAGAGAAACAAAGTCGAAACCGTCTTCTCTGTCCTAAAACGAAAGTTCGGGGAAGCTCTCAAAGCTCGTCAATACCGGCAACAGGTCAAGGAAATTAAAATCAAAGTGATTCTCTACAACATCTCAAAAATGATCTCTTCTTTGTGCGCTCTCCTTTTATTGAGGAATTCTACAGAGCCGTAATTTTTTTATTTTTTTGCTCTGTAGAAAACCTTCACGAAGAAAAATTGTAAGAACCTGTGAAGGTTACAGACAATCATTTTCAAGGAGATTTCTTTCAGTTGTATAAGAAATCGTCGAGCTTTGAGATCACTCCCG